>Ga0182033_10000127_pt1 | contig 33847 bp, 35 predicted proteins | sample tim00Cox0000000H_FD_125968 | JGI IMG/M metagenome (GOLD analysis project Ga0182033, IMG submission 125968) | Lab enrichment of tropical soil microbial communities from Luquillo Experimental Forest, Puerto Rico - timezero.00C.oxic.00.000.00H | ecosystem: Environmental > Terrestrial > Soil >...
AGATTGAAAACACGTTTCGGCAGTCGATTGAAGCGTTCTTTGAGATGTATCCGGAGATTTGAGAAGCGAGAACGTGTTCGGGGGATCCGAGGAAAGCTTGAATTTTGATCAGGGATTTCCGCTCGCTGACCTCGGAGCATTAGGTCATCGATTTCCGAAATTTTCGGGGTCGGCGACAGGATCGCCGAGACTGTCGCTGATGAGCACGGTGGATTGGCCGGTGAGTTCGAAGCGCTTGCGGCACTTATAGCAAGCAACGAGGTCGTCCAGCCGAACCATGTAGGAAGTGGCGCGCTCGAATTTCTTGCGGTCTTCCGGGCTGGCGCCGCGCGGAAGCTCTCTTTTCTTGCGGCAGACTTTCCAGCGGACGGGAAACTCGAAATCTTTGTGGCAGCTCGGACAGACAAGCGTGGCCTTCCTGACTTCCTCTTTTTCCGTATAGAAGGAGCGCTCGTCCATGGGCTAAGCAGCAGAACTACTCACTGCTTCATCCATTGTAACAAACTGCAGGCCCAGGTCGCGCCAGCGAGGGAGCCAATGCTCGAGCGCCGCGAGCGTGCAGGTGCGGTCGGCGTTAAGCTCGCGATGCCAGCCGTCGTGCAAGCAGAGAACGTCGCCAGCGCCTCGAGTGCCAGCCTGGTGGCCGCCCGTCGCGTTACGCTCGGCGTGTTCGGCGATGGGCCCCATGCGGCGAATGAGCCATTCCGCCGGCTGCGCCCCCCAATCGCAAGGAATCAGCGTCCACATGACGGTTTTGCAGCCGAGCGCTTGGGCTGTTGGGATCACCCACGGATTGCGATACCCATAGGGCGGACGAAACCACTTCGCGGGAGCGCCGAGGGTGTTCGCAATGGCGTTGTGGCAGAGCCGCAGTTCGACGGTAACCTGAGTAGGGCCGAGCCTGAAGAGGTTCCGGTGCGATTCCGTGTGGTTGCCGATGGCGTGCCCCCGGGCAACGGTTTCTTTCGCCAGGTCGGGGCATTCGCGGACGAAGCGACCAATGAGAAAAAACGTGGCCTTCGCCTGATAGCGGTCCAGCAAATCGAGCAACTTTGGTGTGATGGCGGGATTGGGCCCGTCGTCAAAGGTGATAGCCAGCTTGCGCGCCGAATTGGTCCGGGAAATCGTCGGCCCAAACAGTTGCGAGCGCGGAAACGCCGCACCGTAGGCGGCGACGCCTCCCGTCACAAGGAAGGCCGCCGGCACGGAAATCAGGAAGGGATTCACGCGGCTATTTTCGCACGATCGGAGAATCGATGCCTACTTTTCCCTCGGCGGGAGCCCCGCCTCTTGCTCGGGTCATAACAGTCTGCGGAGCGCGTTCCGCGAGGCGCTGAAACGCGATGTGCCGCGAGTTACAACGCGCGGTCGCGGCGCGAGAGCAAGTAGCCGGCGAGTCCGCCCACCACAAGCGTGGCGCCAAAGAACCATCGCCATTCGGGAATGCCGATCAGCCCGACCAGCAAGATGCCCAAAACGATTACCAATTCGATGGGATGGCCGGTCCACTCGCCCCCGGCAAACCTGCCATAGGGAACCACTTGCAATGGATGGCGGTCCTCATTGGTGCGAGCAACCACTTCGCCGATCCGGTGGCGTCGAAACGTAGCGTACGCTTTCATGCCTGCTCTCCCTTCGTTGACAGAATCGATCAAAAAGGGGAACCGAATTCGGCGGGGCGGGATACCGGGCGAATACAAATCGAGCGCGTCCCCTGAACGCTACCGAATTAGACGCCGACGCAAAAGGAATGGTTCCTAGGCGCCCTCCCTGTGGAGTCGCTGGTCAGTCGACTTTCTCGGGCAAGCCGCGGCGGGCCTTTAGCTCTGCCAGGAGGCGGTCCACTTCGGCATCGCGGTCGAGGCGCGTCAGGCGGTCGCCCACGTCGTCGGTGAGCAGCTCGACTTCGGCGGTGGCCACGGCTTCGCTGTGGTGCACGCGGTGTTTGAGCCGGTCGAAGGTGGCGCTCTTCGCATTGTCGCCCAGCATGGTTTGTGCCTGCGCCGCTTTGCCGAGCGACAAACTGCGGCGATGCCGCGCCAGCAACAAATCCCGCTTGGACTTCGCTTCCTCGAGTTTCTGCTCCAGTTTCATCAGCGCTGCTTTCAGGGCTTCCACCTGCGCCCTCTGGTCCTCCACCTGTTCGCGGTAGCTCTGTGCCAGCCGTTGCGAGGTCTGGAAGCGGTCGAGGGCTCCGCGGGCCAGATCGTCCTCGAGCCTATCGACAGCGATTTCTGCTTTGCGCATCCAGTCCCGGGCGGTGTCTTCGTTCTCGCGCAGCCTTTTCTCGAGCATGTGCTGGTCCGCGATGGAGACAGCGACCTGGGTTTTCACCTGGAGATATTGATTCTCCATGTCCAGGATCACCTGCTTGATCAGCTTTTCCGGATCTTCGGCGCGGTCCACCAGGTCATTGATGTTCGCGCGAATCAGAGTGCTTACTCGTTCCAAGAGTCCCATAATGAATCTCCTTTCGATGACTGGCCTTGACGAACCACTCGAATGCCGTTTATGTGTTGCCTAACTCGTTTACAACAAAAAGTGCACACCAGCGATTCCCGCCAGAAACTTTGCAAAGAACAGCAACACCAGCAGTCCGGCCGCGATCGCTTTCCCTAACGCGCAGGCCGTGTAGCTCCAAAAATGCCCGACAAAGACACTCAGTGCGACCACCAACAGGAGCGCAATGATCAGGAACTTCTTCTTGGCGTTCATGTCCATCCCCCTGAAACACTTGGCGTCCCCGGGCGGGCCCGCGCGGGCCCGCCCTTGACGGAAGTTTGCACCTACTGCTTCGTGAGCGCGGGCAGCGGCGGCTGTTCCGGCTTCGGCGCCTTGTCGCCAATCAACCGCACCTTGCTAAGCAGGTCCGACAGCTGCATGCCGGAGAGCGCTTCAAACAGCGCCGGCACTTGAGCGGCAATCTTGGTCACGTCGCCGGTCAGCTTGTAGGCGCCCGCTGCGCCATCGCCGCCCGTCGAAACGATGGTCACTTTGTCCACTTTGCTGAGCGGTTCGCTGAGCGCCCGCACTACCTCCGGCAAGCCGCTGATCAGTTTGTCGACCACGGCGGCCTGGTTGTATTCCTGGAAGGCCTCGGCCTTGATGTTCATGGCCTTGGCTTCCGCCTCGCCCTTCTTGAAGATGATTGCGGCTTCGGCTTCGCCCTGGGCGCGGATGGACGCGGCGCGGCCTTCGGCCTCGGTCATCAGGCGCTGGCGTTCGGCATTGGCCAGCGTTTCGATCCGCTGGCGCTCGATTTCCGCCTGCTTCAACACGGTGGCGATGAGTTCGCGTTCGCGGCGCGCGATCTCCGCTTCCTGCACCTTTACCTGGGCTTCGCGCTCCACTTGCTGAACCTTCACGGCCTCGGCAATGACCTGCTGCTGCTGGACGTTGGTCTGGATTTCGTAGGCCTTATCGGCCTGCGCCTGGGCTTTCTTTGTGGCTTCGAGGAACGCGGCTTTTTTGATGTCCAGGTCGCGTTGTGCTTCGGCTTGCTTGGCAAGCGAAGCGGTTTCCGCGGCGACGCGCTCCTGGTCGGCCATCGCTTTGGCGACGGCGGCGGCACGTTGCGCTTCGGCGCGTTTGATGGCGATGTCGCGTTCGGCTTCCGCGGTGGCGACTTCCGCGTCGCGCTTAATGCGCGCAACGTCCGGGCGCCCCATGTTGGTGATGTATTCATTTTTGTCGCGCACTTCCTTGATGGTGAAGCTGACCACCTCGAGCCCCATCTTGCTCATGTCGTCTGCGCAGGTGGAGCGCATACGGTCGCCCACCATTTCCGGCTCCTTGACGATTTGCTCGACGGTGAGCTGGCCGATGATGCCCCGGAGATGGCCTTCCATCACCAGGCGAATCAAGCCTTCCCGCTGGTTAGGCTCTTTGCTGAGGAACTGTTCCGCGGCGGTGAGGATCGATTCCTTATCGGACTTTACCTTGATTTGCGCCACCGCTTCGACGGTGACGGCGACACCCTGCTTGGTGTACAGGTTTTGCTGCGGGGCCACATCGAACGACATAAGTTCGAGCGACAAATCCCGGCAAGTCTGTACCATCGGGAAAATGAGCGCGCCTCTTCCGCAGTAGACTTGCGTGCCGCCCATCCCGTATCGAATAAGCGCCTCGTTGGGACCGACTTTCCGGTACATGCGGGCGATGACGATCATGATCATCAAGAGCCCGAGAACCAGTGATCCGGCCATGACCACCACTTCTGTTGGCAACCCAAACATAACCGCCTCCCTTATTCGGCCCTTGCGGACCGATCGCATCGTACTTCAGTCGACAAAACTCGCTCGTCACTCCGTGAACTCTTCCCACCTTTTCACGTACGCGATTCCCTTTTCGTAGCGCTCGATGACGATTTCCGCGCCTTTCTCGATCGGCCTGCCATCCCCGCTGCGCGCGCCGGCGCAGCGCCGCGTTTCGCCGAGAGAGAAGATGATTTCGCCGGTGCCGTTTTCACGGATGGTCATGCTGACGGTTCCGAGGGCGCCCTCGACGCGGCGGTCCTCGGTGGTCATTGGCGCGTCGTCCATTTGCGCGAGCTTGACCATGAAGCGAAAAACCACCCAGCCTGCGAATAGCCCCGTGACCACGGAAATCCCCAGAGACGCCAAAGCGAGAAGATGCGCGTGGCGCGTCAACAAGTAGCCCGTCCCGCCAAACCACGCAAGAAAGGCCATGATCGTGGAGGCGTTGAACCAGGAGATTTGCGCCCCGCCCTTCAAACCTCCGCGCACGCCGCCATGGCCGCCGCCCCAATGATGTCCGAGGTGAAACGGCAAGTGCCATTTGACCGGCAGGTGGATGTGGACCGCGCCAGCGAGAAAGGAGAGCACGCTCAGCGAAAAGCCCACCAGAAAACAGAAGAGGTAAACATCAGACCAGGTCATAACTCACCTCGAACGCGACATTGTTCCGCAACTTTCCATCGCGTCGCGCGAGCTGGAACTCGAGAAGCAGACCCTCGTTACACCGCCCCGGTTCAATTGCGAAGCGCCGGTTGCTCGGACGACGGGCTGCCGCCATCCCGCCCGCCGCTTGCCTCCTTTTCAGGCCGCAGCACTTCGGCAAGGCGCTCAAACAGCCCCGGCGTCCGAAGAATCTCGGCCAGCAGCAAGAGCGGCCTGCGCGAGTCCGGCGTCTCGGCAATGGTCATGAGCGCGCGCTGCAATTGCGGATCGGCGGTAAACTGCCCGGCCCCGGCAAACAGCCAGGAATCCACTTTCGCGTCCATGGCCCGCAATTCCGATTGCAATCCCAGCGTGTATCCTTCGGGATCGTCCACAAGAAATCCCGGATAGACGCGGAAGAAGCGCGCGAGGAGATCACGCGTCTTGTGCGTCAGGTGCGGCCTGGCGCCGCTTTCGATCTGCGAGAGGTACGCCTGGCTCAAGCCGCGCCCAATCTCGCGCTTCATGGCGGAAGCCAGCTCCTGCTGGGTGAGCGGGCGGCCCAGACCGCGAAGCGAACCCTCGACCGCACGCAGGGAGCGAAGTTTGTCGCCAAGTTTCATGAGCGACTCCGTGATATTGCAATTTGCAAATGCTATATTGCGATTTGTTATTTGTCAAGCCAAATCGCTACAGCTCTTCAAATTCGCTGTAACTCTCTTCATTGGAATAGGTTAGACGGTCCGACTGGATGCGAAGCGAACGCAACTAGCTTCGAGCCGCCTCGCTGACGGCGCTAGTCGGGTTTGCGCAGGGTTTGCAGGTCAATACCGAGCTGCTGGCATTTCTTGTAGAGATGGCTGCGTTCTAAGCCGAGCGCCCGCGCCACGTTGGTCATGTGAAAATTATGACCGCGAATTTCCGCAAGCAGCACTTCCCTTTCAAACGCTTCGGTGCGCTCGGCTAAAGTTCCCGAACCCGTGGCTGCTCGCGCCCGTCCGCCCCCGGTCAGAGAATCGCTGGAAGGCAGGGTCAGGCGAACCTCGGCGGCACCAATGGTCGGGTCGGATGCGAGCAAAACCAGACGCTCGACCACGTTGCGCAATTCGCGCACATTTCCCGGCCAGGCGTATTTTCCCAATTCCGCGATCGCGTCGGGTGCGAACCCTTTTTCCTTCCAGCCGTTTTGCGCGGCCACTTGCCGCGCGAAATGCGCGACAAGCTCCTGTAAATCTTCCGACCTCTCCCGCAGCGGGGGAAGCGCCAAGGGAAACACATAGACGCGGTGGAACAGATCGCTGCGAAACGCGTTTTGCCTGACCAGTTCCTCGAGATTGCGGTGCGTGGCCACCAGCACGCGCACGTTGACCTTGATCGGCTGGTCGCCCCCCACACGCTCCACTTCGCCTTCCTCGAGCACGCGCAACAATTTCGCCTGCATGGCCAGCGGCATGTCGCCGATTTCATCCAGGAAAAGCGTGCCCGCTTCGGCTTGTTCGAATTTGCCGAGATGGCGAGAAGCCGCTCCAGTGAACGAGCCCTTTTCGTGGCCGAAAAGCTCGGATTCAATCAGCTCGGCGGGGACAGCCGCGCAATTCAGGGTGATGAACGAGTGCTCGCGGCGCGGCGACTTTTCGTGAATGGCGCGCGCGACAAGTTCTTTTCCTGTGCCGGTCTCGCCCAAGATGCAAACGCGCGTTTCGCTGGCCGCGACCCGCTCGATTTGCGCCAGCAACTTTTTCATGGCCGGACTAGAGCCGACCAATTCGTGCTTGCCGAGTCGCTGGCGCAGCTCGCGGTTTTCGTCCTCCAAGCGTGTCAAGCGCAAGGCGTTTTCGACGGTAACGAGCAGCTTGTCGGTAGAAAGCGGCTTCTCCAGAAAGTCGAGCGCGCCAAGCCGCGTGGCTTTCACGGCCATTTCGATATTGGCTTGGCCGGAGATTAGGACGACGGGCGTCTTCACGCCCGCTTTCTTCAAGTCGTCGAGCAATTCCATTCCGCTTTTGCCCGGCATGACGACATCTGAAAGGATTAGGTCGAAATTCTCGGCGCGAAGAAGCTCGACGGCGCGGTTGGCGTTGTCGCAGACCGTGGCTTCGTGCCCGGCCAGCCGGAATGCCCGCGAAAGCGATGCCAGCGTGCTCGGATCATCGTCAACCAGAAGGAGATGGGCTTTGCGGGGCAAGCGTCGGTCCTTTTGGGCGCACTAGTCAGAAGCGGCAGCCAGAGTGGAAGGTGTGTCTTTTTTGGCGTCGGGAGCCGGTTCGCGAGGCTTCCCTTTCTGGCCGGGCCGGCGCTGGGGAAGCTCTATGCGAAACGTGGTGCCCCGGCCCTCCTCGCTGGTCACGGAAATCGTTCCGTGGTGATCGCTGACCACGGACTGAATGATCGCCAGGCCTAGCCCGGTCCCCATTTGTTTTGTCGTGTAATACGGGGTGAACAACCGGGAACATTCTTCCGGAGTCAGCCCTTTGCCCGTGTCGGCAACCTCGATGCGCACGTTGCCGAGGTGTTCCGAAGTGCGCAGCGTCAGCGTCCCGCCGGCAGGCATGGCGTCCATGGCGTTCAGCACCAGGTTTTGAAAGGCGCGATGGAGCAGATCAGGATCCGCGTCAATTTCAGGAAGTGGATCGGTAAGGAACGGTTCCTTGGTGATCGTGGGTTTGCCAACCGCGGTAAATTGCGGCTCGAACAAGCGTACGGCGTTGCGCAGCACTTCGTTCACGTTCACGCGCACGAATTTCGGCGCAGGCATTTTGGAGAAATCGCTAAAGCGGCTGACGATGGTGTTCAGGTTGGCGAGCTCCGCCTTCAGGGTGGCGGTGGACTCGTTGAACACTTCGAGGAATTGCCGGGCATCCAGCCGGCGGGCTTTCTGCAGGTTCTCGACCGTGATTTGCATGGGGAAGAGAGGATTGCGCAGTTCATGGGCGAGGCGGCGCGCGATCTCGCGCCAGGCGGCCACCCGCTCGGTTTGCAGCAAGCGCTCTTTCTGCGAAGCGAGCGTTCGCGTCATGTCGTTGAAGGCGATGGCCAACTGGCCGATTTCATCGCTTCCGCGGACTTCGATCCGCGTGTCCCACCTACCAGTAGCCACTTCGCGGGCACCTTGGGCAAGTTCCTCGACGGGCTTGGTGATGCGCGCGGAAATCCAGAAACTGACGATGAGCCCGACAAAAAGAGCGGCCGCGGCGACCGCAGCAGCGCTTTTCAGGATTTGCTGGGTCAGCAGCACCAACCCTTTTCTCGAGCTGCCGACGAAAAAAATGCCCAGCAGTTCGTTGTTTCGTCCAGCCAAGGGGATGGCGTGAAAGGTTTCGGCATCGGCCGGATCGCTGGACCAGTCAATGGTGCGAACCAGGGGCTGCGGTTGCGGCTCCCTTTGCAATTGCTTGACCAGCGGTGCGAAGCGTTCGGCTTGATCCGAGTCAATTTTTTCCCCCAGCAATGATCCGGAGACGAATCCCTGGTCGAGGTTGCTGTAGATGAGCGCCCTCATTCCTGCAGGAAGAACCAGCGAAGCGAGGAAGCTCTGGTCAACACGCTGTCCGCCGATGATATACAAACTCTTGTCCGCAACCGTGTCGTTGGTGCGAACCACGGTCAGAGAGAGAGCCACGCCGTCGGGCAGTTCTTCCTTCTTGAGGAAAGCATCGGTGTCGTTCCAGTTCTTGACCGAGGTTACCCAGTCGATCCTTTGGCCGACCAGCGAAGGGTTTTGCACCGCAGAGATCAGGATTCCCTCGGAATTCACCATCTCCACGTAGTTCAATCCGTGCTCTTGCGCGGCACCAAACGCGTCCCGGGCGTAAAGAGAAGCATCGGCATTGGGATGCGAGAGATCGATGGCCATGCGGTCGGTAACACCAGCGTCGGCGATATTCTTGACTTGGTGAGAGAGTTCCGCCCCGCTCTGAACGAACTCTTTCTTGAATTGCGCCACCAGCGCTTCGGTGCGCTGCGCATCCACGGCTTCGAACTCCAAGCGCGTGTAATACGTCACCGCGTAAGCCACCACGGACACGGACGCAAAAATGGTCAGCAAGACGACGAGCAGCAGTTTCGTGCGGAAGCTCATCGTTTCACCCCAGGGAAAACCACATGCGGCCAAGCGGTAGAGCTTCCGGCAAGGTTCGCAGTTCCATCCGCGGCGTTCCGCGAGAGCGTTTCGCGGGCTATTGTTGCTCGACCGAAGTTCGTGTCCATGGTGAAAAGAAAAGCATATCCCGAAGGGCTACGGCCGCAAAAGGGCCGCTGCGGTCCCCTTGCCTTTATAGCAATACGCTCGCCACCATCTGCGAACCAAACGCGGATAAGAGTCGCTTAGCGGCACGCCAAGGGGCGTTTTTCTGTGGCGAACACGGCAATGTGAATGAGATGATACCACGGCTGCAATCGTTGGATTGAGCACCGCGCGCCAAGCCGGCTCCGTCCGCTCGAGGGCGGAAACTCTTTGCTGGATCGCACGTCCATCTAAGAGGTCGCGTGTCCCACACCAAAAAACGATCTTCAGGAGATTTCCGATGAAGCCCATATCCCATGGAAGGAAGGCCTGGTTGTGGGTAGGTGTCGCCGCGGCGCTTTGCCTGACCGCGGCGCCCGAAAAAGCGCCGGCGGAATCCGCCGATGAGGTTCCTGCGGTTCGAACCAAGCTCCTGCGGTACGCGGATATTTCGAGGGATAGAGTCGTTTTCGCTTATGGGGGCGACTTGTGGATTGCTCCGCGTGAAGGTGGCGCGGCGCGACGGTTAACTTCGCATGTCGGTGATGAGCTTTACCCGAAGTTCTCGCCGGACGGCAAGTGGATCGCCTTCACCGGCGAGTACGACGGCAACCCTGACGTTTATCTCATTTCTTCGGAAGGCGGCGAACCGAAGCGGCTGACCTTTCATCCTTCGAACGACATCGTGCTGGGATGGACACCCGACGGCAAGAACATTCTTTTCCGTTCGGACCGCTACAGCGCCCCGCCGGGACGCTTCACGAGGCTTTTTCTGGTGTCCCCGCAGGGGGGAATGCCCAAGATGTTGCCGGTTCCGCGAGGCGACCTGACTTCGTTTTCGCCGAGCGGCACCAAGATCGCTTACATCGAAACATCACAGGAATTCCGCACCTGGAAGCGTTACCACGGCGGCTGGAATCTGCCCATCGCCATCTATGACTTGAAAAACAACACCTATGAAGAACTCCCCAAATCGAGCGGCATGGACATGTTCCCCATGTGGCACGGCAACAGCATTTATTTCATCAGCGACCGCGATGGCGTGATGAACCTCTACGGCTACGATCTTGGCTCGAAGCAAACCACGAAGCTCACCGATTACAAAGAATATGACATCAAGTGGCCGAGCCTGGGACCGGACGCCATCGTCTATGAAAATGGCGGGCTGCTTTACGAATACAACCTGGCCAGCAACAAAGCGCGGGAAATTCCCATCGCGGTGCACGCCGAAGATATCCAAGCGCGGCCGGAGTTCAAAAATGTTTCACAGAATATCGCGAGCTTTGCGCTTTCGCCTGCAGGGGCGCGCGCGGTCATGGAGGCACGCGGAAACATTTTCACGGTTCCCGCAGAGCACGGCAGCATTCGCACCCTCACCACGGAACATTCCAGCATTCACGAGCTGAATCCGGCATGGTCACCCGACGGCAAGTGGATTGCCTATCTCTCCGACAAGTCCGGCGAATACGAGGTCTACATCCGCTCACAAATGGGCGGCGAAGAGATGCGCATCACCACGGATGGCGGAATCTATCGCTATGGCCCGACGTGGTCCCCGGACAGCAAGAAACTCGCGTATTGGGACAAATTGCATCAACTCTGGTACGTGGGAATCGAAGAAAAGAAACCCGTGCTGGTGGACAAGGCCGAGTACGGGGACATATCGGACGCAAGCTGGTCGCCGGACAGCCTGTGGCTTACCTATTCGAGACCGCACCGGCGCGGCAGCAACGATGTATTCCTTTATTCCCTCAACACCAAGAAAATCACGGAAGTTTCCGAGGGTTTCTACAACGACAGCAACCCGGTCTTCGATCCCACCGGGAAATATTTGTTCTTTCTCTCCACGCGGTATTTTTATCCGAGCCGTGGGCAGTTGGACCAGCGGTACAACTACTACTCGACCGATGGGATTCTCGCCGTTACTCTGAAGGCGGACGAAGCTTCTCCTTTCAAGCCCGAGAGCGATGAAGAGAAAGCGGAAGAAAAGAAAGAGGAAAAGAAATCGGTTAATACCAGGAGCGGCGAACAAAAACCCGAAGAAAAGAAAGAGGAGAAAAAGGAGGAAGAACCGGCCAAGCCCATGCAAATCGATCTGGAGGGTCTCGGCGCGCGCATCGTTGCCGTGGCGATGCATCCCGGGATTTTGAGCGGCCTGGCGGCGCGCAAGGACAAGCTGTTCTATGTGGACACTCCGCAGGTGGCGCGGCAATTCGTCCCCAATACTTCTCCACGGCCCGCGAACGTCCTTCACCTGTTTGACATGACCAAGCGCGAAGACAAAGTGCTGCTCGATGGGATGGACGACTACGATCTGGACAAAGAAGGCAAGAAGGTGCTCTACAAGGCGGGGCAGGTGTACGGCATCGTGGAGGCGACACCGGGCAAGGCCAAGGTCGGTGACGGCAAACTGAATCTCGCCGAAATGCAGGTGAAGGTGGACCCGCGCGAAGAATGGCGGCAGGTTTTCCTCGAAGCCTGGCGCATCGAGCGCGATTTCTACTGGGACCCGGCGATGACCGGTCACGATTGGAAGAAGCTCGGAGCGCGCTATGAGGCGCTGCTTCCGTGGGTCGTCGACCGTAGCGATTTGAATTACCTGATTGGCGAAATGATTTCGGAATTGAGCACCTCGCATACGTACGTCGGCGGCGGCGACCAGCCGCAGCGGACGCACGTCAACGTGGGGATGCTCGGGGCGGATTTCCAACCGGACGGCGCCTACTACCGCATTACCAAGATTTATCCGGGCGAAAACTGGAACGAGTCCACGCGCTCGCCGCTCACCGAGCCCGGCTTGAAGGTAAAAGCGGGCGATTACCTGATTGCCGTGAACGGCCAGGAGGCGCGCTCCGACCGCGACGTCTATGCGTATTTCCAGGATCTTGCGGGAAAACTGGTCACGCTGAAAATCAACAGCAAGGCCACGCCAGCAGGGGCCTGGGAGATTACCGTCAAGCCGACCACGAGCGAAGCAGGCGTGCGCTATCTCGACTGGATCCAGGCTAATCGCCGCAAAGTCGAGGAGGCTACCGGCGGACGCATCGGCTACATGCACGTGCCGGACACCAGCTTCGCCGGCATCATCGCGTTCGACAAGCAGTTTACTTCCCAACTCGACAAGGACGGCATCATCGTCGACGAGCGCGACAATTCCGGCGGACAGATTCCCGACTTTTACACGGAAAAATTGAAGCGGGAGGCCCTGGCCGTGGTTGCGCCGCGCGATACCGCCGACATTCCCTGGCCGCCGGTGGCGATTTACGGGCCCAAGATCATGATCGTGAACGAGCTTGCCGGCTCAGGTGGCGACGCGTTTCCGTGGTTCTTCCGCCGCGAAAAAATCGGACCCATTGTGGGGACGCGCACGTGGGGCGGGTTGGTAGGCATCGGCAATGTCCAGCCGCTGCGCGACGGCGGATTCGTGACCGCACCGGGGTTCGGCTTCTGGAGCACGGACCATGGCGCTGAGTGGGTGGTCGAACAGCACGGCGTCGACCCCGACTATGTTGTGCCGGAGCGGCCGGACTTCGTGGTCAGCGGACACGATCCGCAACTGGAAAAGGCCATTGAGCTCGAGAAGGATGCCTTGAAAAATTATCAGGGGCTTCCCCCGCGGCCGAAATACCCGTCGGTCAAGGAATAGAAACTCTGCGCAATTGCGGGCGTGCCACTACCCGCAGGGAAGGCCGCGGGGCTCGAAGACTGGCCTCGGCTAGAGATGACCGCTAGCCGGGTGGCACGGTGAGCCTTTACCGAAGGAAGGGCAGCTAATGAAGGAGAGGGCGAAGCGCGGCGGTGCTTGCCTTGTCGGTTCATGGCTGCTCTTTTCCGGAGTGGCGTCGCGTGCCACCCGCAGGGGTTTTGGCTAGCGGAGCCCGTGCCCGGGGGTGGAACCGGGGAATCCCACGTTGTATGTCGCCGCCCAGCCGCGAGGGCGTGGCGCGTTCCGGCGGAGCAGCCGGCGAAGCTGCGTAGCAAGAAAGATGTCGTAGGCAGCCAGGGCGCTGGCACTGCCAAAAAGTCCGAGCCCAAGAATCATCAGCACGTATCTCAATGCAACCATGGTGTTACTCCCCTCCCTCTCGATTCCGGGGTGGAGCGATTGGTCGAGAGCGGGCCAGTCGCCTTCGGCCGTCGGCCAGCTCCGTCGAGCAAGGAACGCGCCGGGCCGTGGCAGGCTCGATCACCAGGATGGTGATGCGAAGGGACATCCAGCAAAGTGCCGCAGCAGCAGCGACGGCGAACATCGTCAGGACGGCGAGCAGGCTGAAGTTCACGAGACCTATCATCGCGTTCCTCCGCAAAGTGCGAACTTCCGCTCGGCAGCTTGCCCGCCAATCTCAATCCATTGAAAGCAGAGGCGTTATCTCCGATCGAAGGGACGGGGTGGTGCGGATGAGAGGACACGTTGTGTCGGAAGGGACGCGAAATCTTCGTGCGCACCGTTTTGCTACCGGGCGAATTCGCGCTAGTGTAGATTGTGGGTTTGGCAGGTCCATCGCAAGGTCACGGGCCGGCCTTCTCCTTCGGGAAACATTGGCCAATGCCCATTCGCACTGCCGGTTTTCGAATCGCTAGAATACTGGGCATTCCGATTTATCTGGATGCCACGTGGCTGCTCATTTTTGGCCTGATTACCTATACGCTGGCCATGGACTTTCGGCAGCTGCATCCCCAGTGGGCTCCTGCCGAGCACTGGTCTTTGGGAATCCTGACCAGTCTTCTGTTTTTCGGCTCCGTGCTTTTTCACGAGTTGGCGCACAGCGTGGTGGCGCTGCATTACAAGATTCCCGTTCACTCCATCACTTTATTCCTGTTTGGCGGCATAGCTCGCATTGGGAGGGAGCCCTCGAAGCCCATTCAGGAATTCAACATCGCCGTCGCCGGACCCCTTGCCAGCTTTTTGCTTGCCGGCGCATTCGGGGCGATCACGTTGCTCCTCCCGTCGGCGCAAATGGTAGGGGCCCTTGCCAGGATTCTTGGTGGGAGCAACTTCATTCTCGCGGTCTTCAATCTGGCGCCGGGATTTCCCCTGGACGGAGGCAGAATCTTTCGCGCCATCGTCTGGGGAGTCACTAAGGATTTTTCCCGCGCCACGCGCGTCGCGGGGTCTAGCGGCAAAGTAGTTGCGTATGCGCTGATGGGGGTCGGCGGGTACGAGGCTTTCTACAAAAATGATTGGTACTCAGGGCTGTGGCTGGGAGTGATCGGGCTTTACCTGTTGAACGCCGCGCAACAAAGCATCGCGCAAATGACCATCCGTGACGCTCTTGCGGGTCTGCATGCGTCGGACGTGATGAGTCACGAAGTTCCCACCATCGAGGGGCACGTCACCCTGGAAGAATATGGCGCCGAGGTGCTGCGGACCGGACGGCGCTGCCACCTGGTGCTCTCGGGTGACCGGCTGGTGGGCATGATGAACGTCCACACGCTCAATGCCGTGCCGCGGGAGCAATGGGCAAATAATGCGGTCCAGTCGGCGATGATTCCGCGCGACAAGATTCAGTGGACCTCGCCGGATGAGCCGCTGCTAAAGCTCCTCGAGCGGCTGCTGACCGCGGACATCAACCAGATGCCGGTGGTAAGCGGCGCGGCGGACCAGGCGCCGCAAATCGTGGGAATGGTCACGCGCGACTCGATTTTGCGCGTGATGCAAACGCATTCGGAGCTGGCTTCGCAGCTTTCGGGCAAGTAGCGCCCGCAACCCGAACGAAACCGCAGCATTCCATCGGTTCTCGATCCTCTGCCGCGCTCAGGATGACCACGGCTGCGCCGAGAAACCGCGCTAGTCGGCGCTTATGGCCTGGGTTGTGGGTCGGTTCGCTTGGGGAAGACGTTCGGGGGCGCAGCCCTGGCGCGATTCGAGCTTTACGCGCACACCGTAACGAGGCCTGAGGGTAATGGATGCCAGCGGCACGACAGGGTGATCCGGCACCAGGCGCAACCGGTACTTTTGTGCGACGGTCGCCAAAATCAGCGCCGCCTCCATCACGGCAAAGGAATTCCCGATGCATTGGCGGGGGCCGCCGCCAAACGGGAAATAAGCAAATCGCGGGATGCGTCTTATGAAATCGCCTTCCCAGCGCTCCGGACGAAATTCTTCCGGGGCCTCATACCAGCGCGTGTCGCGATGCACCACCCATTGAGCCATGACAACGCCCATCCCCTTCTTCACGGGATAGCCGGCAAGTTCGTGGTTTTCGACGGCCACGCGCGCCAGGCCCCACGCGGGAGGATAAAGCCGCAGTGATTCGGTGATGACATTTCCGGTGTAGGGCAGGCGCGGAAGATCCTCGAGAGCAGGTGCGCGGCCGAGCAGAACTTCGTCCAGTTCGGCGTGCAGTTTCGCTTCCGCCGCGGGGTTCCGCGCCAACAGCCACCACGTCCATGAGAGCGAGCTGGCGGTGGTCTCATGCCCGGCGAGAAAGAGCGTGATCGTTTCATCGCGGAGCTGCTGGTCGGTCATGCGCGAGCCGTCTTCGTCCTGCGCGTGAAGAAGCATCGAGAGAAGATCACCGGTATCGCGGCCGGAAGCGCGGCGATCGCTGATGATGCGGTAGAGAATGCCCTCGATGAAGGCGATTTCCCGCTTGATGCGAAGATTGGTGGGCGTGGGCATCCAATGTGGAACAAAAAGGGTGCGCCGGAAGTCGGCGCCGAGTTCCAACAGCAGCTCAAGAGATTTTCCGACGTCTTGCGCGTCGCCTGCGACATCGGCGTCAAACAACGTTTTGGCCACAATCTCCAGGGTCAGCCGCATCATTTCCCGGTGGACGTCGCGCTCTTCCCCGTCGCGCCAGCGCTGAAGCATGCGTTGCGCGTATCGCACCATGGTTTCCGCATAAGCGGCGACGCGCCCGCGATGGAACGCCGGCTGCACGAACCGCCGCTGCCGCAGCCAGAAATCGCCCTCGCTCGTGAGCAGTCCTTCGCCAAAAACGTGCCGGTTCGCCCGCAGAACGCGCCCCTTGATGTAGCGGCGCGGATGGCCTACCAAGACTTCCTCGATGTGCTCGGGGTGATTGACAAAAATATTGCGAAAATTGAGCACGCGGATGCCCACGACATCTCCGTAGCGCGCCAATTCACTGAACATCTCCAGCGGGTTTTGACGCAACGCGCGGAAAGACCAGCCTTTGAGCCCTCCGTAGGGGCCCGGGGGGAATTTGTCGCGGCGCGACCACATACGAACATGCTAAGCCGTGGGCTTCCCGGGGGTCAACGCGGGTGAATGCTCGAGAAATGCTGCCGCGTAAAGATTACTCCGCGAGGACCGCGCGAAGGAGGAAGGCGCCGCCCCGTGATTCCATCCTGACCTGGGAAAGCCCGGCGCCGAGCAGCCTTTGCGGCGCGGTCGATGGATCCATGGGCACAAACGTACTGTGGATGTGGCTGACCCGGTAAATCCAGCCGTCGGGAATATCAAAGGCCAGGAAAATGCCGCCGGGCCGAAGCACACGGCTTACTTCCGCGAACGTGCGGTCCTGCAAGGCGACGGATTTCAGATGATGCAGCATAAGGATGGAGATCGCGGATGAGAAGGTAGCGTCAGGGAAAGGGAGAGCTGCCGCGTCGCCCTGAATGATGGTTACGTTCGCAGGATTCGCCCTGCGGCGAAGCTGCACCGCGAGGGCGTGGTCGTATTCGAGACTAGTGACGCGAGGCGCACGGCGCGCTAGTTCGATGGTTGCCGCTCCTAGGCCGGCGCCAAGCTCCAGCAGCTGGTCACCCAGGTGGGAGTCGCGAAGCATCCAGGGCAACAACTGCCCGCGCGTGAGATAACGCCACAGCGCTGACCCGCAATACCATTTTTCGAAACAGTTCATTCGCCACGGGAGATGTCAGAACAGGATACCGTTGCCTTCTCGATTTGCTGCCGCGACGAGATCTCGCATTTGCGAAATTCCCGAGGCGTTCGTGCCATGCCTCTGGTTTTGCCCTGCCAGATCCGGTCATCAGCGGGATCGCGCAAGTCCATCGCGCCGGACCGAGAGTCGACGTTCACTCTCCCGCGCAAATCGAGATGGGTCGGATTGGGGTATACGGTAGCGTCTAAAACCATGGCGCCCCTCATTGTAGCAAAGGGCGAATTCGTCGCAGCGCTGATGCGAATTGGTTGGCGTTATACGCGGAGGGATTCTCGAGCTGCTGGAAGAGGCCATTGATGGCGGTGCGGACGGCAACGGCATTGGCCGGCTTCGCGACTCGGCTGTAAGCGATGTAGAGCGAATCCATGGCCATGGCCGCTTGCTCCGCGCCGCGCTCATCGGCCAGCGCAATAGATTCGGCGTCGTCGGGGATGCGCTCGAGCATGCGTAACACCATGGCCTGCTCGTACGGCACGGTGGCGAGTCGCTCCGCAATACGCTGTGCCAAGGCCGCTGCCAGGGAAGCTGCAGCCGCCACGGCGTTGCGGTCGGGACTGAGCTTGCCCATCTCGTCAGAAACCAGGAGCATTTGCCGGTCCAGCTCTTGCGCGTTTGCGGAGTCAGTCTGTTTCGCAAGCAGCCGAAACACGGCGTAGCGAGAAGCGTTCCACGCCGGGTCGCCGGGACGTCGCCCCGCGTAACCATGTTCCTGGCGCCAACTGTCTTTCGCCGGGCCCAAGGCATGGTGGCAGGCGAAACAAGAAAGCTCCGAGTATTCGGGCCAAATATCTTTTTTGTCGAAGCGCTCACTCCTCGCGCGCCAGATCAGACGCTCCATGGCCGCGCCAAGTTGCACCGCCTGGCCAACGCTCCATTCGCGTACGCCCACCCAGGCGGCATCTTCTGCGGGCTTCCCCGGCTGGGACTCGCGAGGAACCTTCCAGTGCCGCGGCATCACCGCCGAGAAAGAATCCAGCTCAAAATACAAATCCGGATGCCCGGCCGCGATCATTTCGTGATCGACAAACTTATTTTTTGTCCCGAGATGGCATTCCAGGCATTTCTCCGTGCGATGAATCACGTTGCGCGTGTCGGTCATTCCCAGCGCCAGCGATTTTTCATGGGACCAGGAGTGCGTCGTATGGGGACCGAGCCAAGCCGCAGCGGGTCCGTGGCAGTTTTCACAGGACACGCCTTCGGAAATCTCAAAGGCGCGACCGCGCTCGTCCGGCGTGGTGTAAAGCCCGTGGCAGGCGAGGCATTTTGCGGATTCCTCGGCCTTTGCGTCCAATTTCAGGATATGCGCGATACGTTCGCCGACGTCACCCGTCAGCGCCTGGTAGGCGCGGCTGTGCTTGTCCTGGAGGATCCAGGTCGAATACTCATTTTGCAGGATGCGGCTTCCCGCGATGGGCTTGACGCTTCCGTGGCAGCTCGTCGCGGCACACGATCCCGGGCCAATGTATTTAACCGGCTCCTTTCCCTGTCCGGCCAACACACCGGGGGCTGCGAACCACAGCCAGATCATGAATCGCCCTAGGAATGAGTTTTTCGTTTTGCGCATTCGCTCTTGCCGGAGGAATCTGTTCGCTTATATCGTTTGCCGCGCGGAGAAGTCAACGCATTGCGTTGTCTTTTTCGCGACGCGCCGCGAAAAGCAAACGGGGCGCCATGTGCACCTCAGTTTACCCTTGAGTGGTATGCAAGAGATTCAGCAACCCAACCTGCGCCGCGCGTTCCGCGAAGCCCGCGCGGCGATTGGTGCGCGAGACGGAACGACGTGATCTTCGACGACCTTCGGGCCATCCAGCTTCGCTACGGCTTTCTCCCCAAGGTGGAGCTGGAAGGACTTTCCCAGCGCACGCTTACTCCGCTCTACCAGCTTCACAGCGTCGCGAGTTTTTACCCGCATTTTCGCCTTGCGCCGCCCGCCAAAGCCGAAATCCGTGTCTGCGCGGACATGAGTTGCCACCTCAACGGCGCTTGCGAATTGCGTACGGAGCTGCAGCGGCGCTTTGCCGGCGGCCGCCCCGAAGAGGTGCAGATTCGTGATGTTTCCTGTCTGGGTCGCTGCGATCACGCGCCGGCAATATCGATCAACGATGAGATTCTTACCGAGGCTACTGCCGCGAGCGCTGAGCAGATGGCTCGCCGCGCCTCTCGCGGCGAAGAAGTTGCCGAGCCGCATCCCGAGCGGGCGCGCGTCGAGTGCAAAGCCGACCCTTATGGCGATAGTGACGACAAGAAATACGGCGTCCTGCGCCGGCTCGTCGAGTCCCGTGCATGGGACGACGTCCTCGCACAGCTAAAAGCCGCCGACCTTCGCGGCATGGGCGGTGCCGGCTTTCCTACGAGCACGAAGTGGGATCTGGTGCGGAAGCAGCGCGATCCCGTGAAGTATGTCGTCTGCAATGCCGATGAAAGCGAGCCGGGCACGATCAAAGACCGCTTCATCATGACCCATCTGCCGCACTTGGTTATCGAAGGCATGATTATCGCCGGCGTTGTGACCGGGGCGAAGCGCGGAATCCTGTATATCCGACACGAATACGGTCTCGAGGAAGAAGTGATTGGCGCAGAAATTCGCCGGTGTTACCGCCAAGGCCTACTTGGAAAGGGAATTCTCTCTAGCGACCTCGACTTTGATCTCGAAGTTTTTGTGAGCCCCGGCGGCTACATCTGCGGCGAAGAGAGTGCGCTTATCGAGGCTATCGAAGGCCATCGCGCCGAACCGCGCAACAAGCCACCATTCCCAGGCGAGATCGGTTTGTGGCAGAAGCCGACGGTGATCAACAACGTGGAAACGTTCATCAACGTCCCGCAGATTCTGGCGCGCGGTGTCGATTGGTTTGTCGCGCAAGGGGTCAACGGTTCGCGCGGGCTGAAATTTGTCGGGGTCAGCGGCCACGTCGAGCGCCCGGGCGTTTTCGAACTGCCCATGGGCACCCCCATCCGAGAAGCGATCTTCAAGCATGCCGGTGGCATTCGGGGAGGCCGCTCGCTCAAGGCCTTCGCGCCTTCCGGCCCATCGTCTGGCTACTTGCCGGCTTCCCTCCTTGACGTGCCCCTCGAATTCAAAGCGTTGGCGGAGGCCGGTTCCATGCTTGGCTCGGGCGCCATCGTCGTTTGCGACGATACCACCTGCATGCTGGATATGGCGTTGAACGCCGTGCGTTTTTATCGCAACGAGTCTTGCGGAAAGTGCGTGCCGTGCCGCCTCGGCTCGCAAAAGATGACCGACCTGCTGGTTCGCTGGACGCAAGGAGCCGTCCGCGAGCCGCAGTACCGCGCCGACCTCGCCCTGCTCGATGATCTTTCCGAGACCATGAGCCAAACTTCGATCTGCGGCCTTGGCCAGATTGCTCCGGCGCCGATTCGGTCCGTGCTGAAGCATTTTCGGACGGAAATCGATGCGCACGTGCTAAAGGGACAGTGCCCGAGCGGGATCTGTTCGACCGCTCGATCGCGCGGCGGAGAAGCCCCGGAATTCGACCCTGAAAGATGACCAGTCCTGCCACACCGCCGGGGATGGTTGAGCTCGCAATCGATGGGAAACCCATGCGCGTGCCAAACGGCACGACAATCTTCGAGGCGGCGCAGATGAGCGGCATCCCTATCCCCACGCTGTGCCACTCGCAAAACCAGACGCCGGTGGGGGTTTGCCGCCTGTGCGTTGTGGATACCGGCGCGCGCGTACTTTCCGCTTCGTGCGTGCGTACGGTCGAACCCGGCATGAAAGTCGTCACCAATTCGGACAGAGTCTTGCGCGCGCGCAAGACTCTGCTCGAGCTGCTCGTATCCGATCATCCTTCGCCGTGCGCGCGACAGGAAAAATCCGGAGATTGCGAACTCGAAGCGTTCGCGAAGGCCGCGGGTATCGCCGTGGCTCGCTTTGCAAAGCGATCGGTCACCCGGGGCGAAGACGATTCGTCTCTGGCCATCGCCGTCGATCATGATGCCTGCATCCTTTGCGACCGCTGCATTCGTGGCTGCGACGAAGTGAAAGACAATTTCGTTCTCGGCCGCATGGGAAAGGGCTATTCGGCGGGCATTGCGTTCGATCTCAACGCGCCGATGGGCGCTTCCACCTGCATTTCCTGCGGCGAATGCATGGTTTCGTGCCCAACGGGGGCGCTGACCAACAAGGGAGCTGCCGGAACGGCGATCTCTGCCGGACAGGGCACGGAGATTTTCGAGGCCGAAGAGCTTTTGCAAATCCCGGTTTTTGAGGGCGTTTCCGGGACATTTCTGGAACTGAACCGTGGCGCCATCGTCAAGCGCCGCTTTCGCAGAGGCGAAGTGATTTGCCGCGAAGGCGAATTTGGTTCAACTGCCTTTTACATGGTCGAGGGCCGTGCCAGGGTTTCCCTTTCCGCGCCCATCGCGCACGTTAAAACGCAAGGCGGCGCCAAGGGTTTTTTTAAGCGGCTGACCAGCACGCTGGTCGGTCGCGAAGAAGACAGGCGCGGAGAAGAAACGCGCGACCGCACGATTCCGATCGACGCTTCGGTCGATCTTTCTTACGGCAACCCCGTTGCCGAACTTAGTCCCGGAGACCTGTTCGGCGAAATGACCTGCATGAATTTTTATCCGCGCTCCGCCACGGTCGTCGCGGAATCCGAAGTCGTCGCTTATGAGATGCTGCGCAATGTGCTCGACATCATGCTGAAGAACAAGGCCTTTCGCGCGCAGCTCGATGAAACGTACCGCCGCCGCGCGCTTGAAAACCATCTTCGCGGCGTGCCCATGTTCGCGGATTTGTCGCCGGAGTTTATCGGGCGTCTCAAGGAGCGTGTCGAGCTTCAAAGGTTCGCGCCGGGACAGGTGATCGTCCAACAAGGCGACACGGCAGACAGTTTCTACCTTGTGCGGATCGGGTTCGTGAAGGTTTCGGAGAACTACCCCGGCGGGGAAATGGTGCTCGCGTATCTGTCCCGAGGCGATTATTTCGGCGAAATCGGTTTGCTCGGGGGCGGCGATCGAGCGGCAACCTGCACGGCGCTCGACCATGTCGAGCTCGTGCGCATTTCCGGCGACGATTTCCGCGACATGGTTGCCAAATTTCCGGGCATTCGAGCCGGTCTTGAAGCCGTCGCCGCCGAACGCCGCGCGGTCAATCAGCGGCGCTTGCAAATGCTCGGTAGCGTCCCCATTGACCAATTCCTTTCGCAAGGTTTGATGGAAGCGCAAAGCTTGCTCATCCTCGATCTGCAAAACTGCACACGCTGCGATGCTTGCGTAAACGCCTGCGCCGAAGCGCATGACGGCGTCACACGCCTGGTGCGCGACGGGTTGCGCTTTGACCGGTACCTCGTGGCCACGAGTTGCCGCCAGTGCCGCGATCCGCTTTGCATGGTCGGGTGCCCCGTCGGTTCGATTCGTCGCCGCAATTCACTCGAAGTCATCGTCGAGGATTGGTGCATCGGCTGCGGGCTCTGCGCGCGGAATTGCCCCTACGGCAATATCAATCTGCATCCCTTCGAAGTTCTCTCGGACGATCCGCAAAATCCCGGCTGCAAGAAGGCGCTCATCAAGCAAAAGGCAACTTCCTGCGATCTTTGCACGCACTTGAAGGAACCGAGCTGTGTATACGCCTGTCCACATGACGCAGCGCATCGTGTGGATCCAAAAGCATTTTTCGGTGAAATGCTCGGGAGCAGCGGTGCGAAATGAGAATTGACCGAACACACCGCGCCTGGGCCATCGCGGCGTTTGCCACGCTTGCCGCCGCGGCGATCGTGTATTTCATCGATGTGCTCAACGCACCACAAGGGCCACGCGGCGGAAGCGTTGTTGGTCTCACGTTTGGAATCCTGGGGCTCGGCTTCGTGATTTTTGCCGCATTGCTGGGCGCACGGAAACGTGTGCCCACCTGGCGTCTTGGCCGCGCGCAAGCCTGGATGCGCGGCCACCTCTGGCTCGGTCTTTTGACGCTGCCGATCATTCTCTTTCACGCCGGTTTTCATTTTGGCGGCACACTCACGCGTGTGTTGATGTGGCTGCTCATCATTACCGTCGCTAGCGGCGTGTTCGGAGCTGCGCTGCAGCACTACATTCCACGCGTGATGACCGCTGAAGTGCCGCTCGAAACCGTCTACGACGAGATCGACCACGTTCGAGCGCTGTTGCGCGAAGAGGCGGACCGGACCGTTGAAGCGGTGTGCGGAAATCTCGGCTTCGCAAAATCTTCGACAGAGGGAACCCAGCGCGCCGGCGGGTTCACCGCGCTACGGCCAATCGCCGCCGCTGTTCCCTTGCGAACCTCTTCGGCCGTGAGTGCTGGCGCAAGCACGGCCGTTGCCACGGCGCCTGAGAATACGCGTCTCAGCGAAGAAGAAAGTGCGCCGCTTCGCACTTTTTATTTGAACGAGATGCGCCCGTTTCTCGGATGTCCCGGAAAACACACCCACCGGCTAGCGCATTCGGCTCGAGCGAGCGGCAGCTTTGCCGGCCTGCGCACTTTGCTGCCAGGCCGAGCGCATGGCGCGCTCGCTGATCTCGAAGACATTTGCGATGAAGCCCGCCAACTGGCGCGCCAAGAGAAGTTACACCATTGGCTGCACGGCTGGCTGCTGGTGCACATTCCGCTTTCGCTCGCGCTCGTTTTGCTCGGCGCCGTACACGCCGTCATGGCGTTGCGCTATTGAAAAATTGGCCAGAGTGGTTAACCAGTGGCAAGAACGAGAACAACCAAGAAGCTCGCGCAGCGCATCGACCTCCACTACTTCAAGAGGCCGACGCCGCTCAAGTACGCCAAATTCTGGCTCAGCTTCCTCACTCCGCTTCTCGCGCTTCTGTGGATCGTCGGACGCGGCGTTTCGAGCGACCATCGCGTGTACTCCAGCGGGAGCTTATCGCGGGCGCACGCCGTGCTTGAGAAACAATGCGCCGCCTGCCACGTGCGTCAAGCCGGCGCCTTTTCCGCGAAAGCCGCCGATCGCGCGTGCCTCGACTGCCACGATGGGCCTGCCCACCACGCCTCCAAGATGGCTTCGCCGGCCTGCGCCGCTTGTCACGCCGAGCATCGCGGCCGCGTCAATCTCGCCGCTGCGAGTGATCAAGCCTGCGCCACTTGTCACGCTGATTTAAGAAATAGCCGGCCCGAAACTCGATACGCCTCGCGCATCCGTAGCCTCCAGGACGGCCATCCCGAATTCGCGGCGCTGCGCCAGGTCGCCGAAACCCCGGCGGGCGCTACCATCAAGCTCAATCATTCCATTCACCTGAAACCGATTCGACGAGGGCCAAATGGCGGCCTCGTGAATCTGGAGTGCGGCAATTGTCACCGTCCCACGGGTGTCGAAGCAGACCTGACCTCTACGGACGCAAAGTACCGCGCTGCCCCGGTCAGTTATAACGCCGGCGATGAAACGCTTGCGATGAGCACCGGCAGCTTCAGGCGACCCAAGCCGCCTACCGGACGCGAACTGATGGCCCCCGTGAAATTTGCCAATGCGTGCGCGGCGTGTCATCTTCTGACGTTTGACAAGCGTTTTGACGAAGGCGTTCCCCACGACAAACCAGAACTCGTTCACGCGTTCCTGCTAAAGAAATTCGAGCAATACATTGCCACGCATCCTCAGGAACTCCGTGCGACGCCTCATCAGGAGCTTGGCGGCAAGCCCATTCCGGCGGAGTCTCGCGTGCTCACGGCGCCGCAATGGGTAACCGAACGAACGGCCGAAGCGGAAGAATTGTTGTGGCGCAAAACCTGCAAGCAGTGCCACGCGCTTAGCATTTCACCGGGCAGTGCCCTTCCCCAGGTGGCCGCCGCCAACGTAAAAACACAGTGGATGCCGGACGCGAAGTTCGACCATGACGCGCATCGGGGATTTTCCTGCGTGAGCTGCCATGCCAAAGCTCTTACGAGCACGGAAGCGAGCGACATCTTGCTGCCGGGAATTGCAGTCTGTGAGACCTGCCACGGTCCCGGCGCCGATCACGCCGATTCGCGTTGTTCGGAATGCCACACCTATCACGACTGGTCCAAACGCAGGGAAGTCACGCCAAAATTCACACTCCCCGCGCTGCCGACGGGCGGCCAATAACTCACGCTTCGCGCTGCCCGCAGGAAAAGAATGTTGAGGGATTCTGCTTGGTGTCTCGAAACGAATCAGCGACCGACCAATGCCATCAGGTGTTCCGGGTAGCGCGGGCCCGACGCTCCATGGGGAGCTACTTCATCGATACGTTTCAGGTCGCGTTCCGAGAGTTTTACGTTTAACGCGCCAGCGTTTTCCTCAAGATATTTCCGCCGCTTCGTGCCGGGAATCGGAATAATCTCCTGGCCCTTTCGAAGCAGCCATGCCAAGGCAAGTTGTCCGGGAGTGCAGCCTTTCTCTTTGGCAATCGCCTCCACCCGCTCCACCAGGTCCAGATTCTTCTGGAAGTTTTCCCCCTGAAAGCGCGGGGAATTCCTCCGGTAATCGTCTGGAGCAAGATCCTCGAAGCGTTTGATTTGTCCGGTCAGGAATCCGCGTCCCAGCGGGCTATAGGCAACGAAAGCGATGCCAAGTTCGCGGATGGTGGGGAGAATTTCGTCTTCGGGATCGCGCGTCCACGGCGAATATTCGGTTTGCAACGCGGCAATGGGATGCACCTTATGAGCGCGCCGTATGGTCGCTGCCGACGCTTCCGACAATCCCAGATAGCGGACGCTTCCCGCCTTCACCAATTCCGACATAGCGCCAGCCGTTTCTTCGATCGGCACATTCGGATCGACGCGATGCTGGTAGTACAAATCGATGGTTGCCACCCCCAGACGCTTCAAGCTCCGTTCGCAACAGGCCTTCACGTATTCCGGCCGGCCATTAACGCCCCGCACCGAAGGGTTGGTCTTGTCGCGCACAATTCCGAACTTGGTGGCGAGAAAAACCTTGTCGCGCATGCCGCGAATCGCCTGACCAACAAGCGCCTCGTTGTCGCCATAGCCGTAAATGTCGGCGGTGTCCAGAAACGTGATGCCCAGCTCAATCGAACGGTGAATCGTAGCCGTCGATTCCGCATCGTGCCGCGGTCCGTAGAATTCGGACATCCCCATACAGCCCAAACCTAGGGCGGAAACAAGCGGACCGTTCTTTCCCAGTGGACGTAGCTGCATCACCCTCTCCTTGTCGGCGGACCTTAGGTTTAGATGAACATTTCATGGCTTCGGCTTCCTTTGCTCCCAGAGAATTTGCTGCCATGAAACGCTACAATGAAATCGTTCTGGACCAAGCATCCGCGGTTAAGTGAAAGGAGCTGGAGCATAACAGGGTGGGCGAAGAGGCGCAAGCATCGAGCAGGGGCCAGCACATCTTCTCCATTGGATTGAGCCTGGCAGCCTCCGCGATCAGCGGCGGAATCTTCCTGATTTCCCTCGTCGATCAGCTCGCGCTCGTTGAGATTGCGGCGAGTCTCGGCACGGCCCTGCAAGTGTTTTTCTTTAGCTCCGCGATCGCCGACCTGATCGAGGGAGGAAAGGCCCGTCGGAGTCGAAGCGCGTGGGTGCTCGTTTTTGCAGTCCTGTTGATCGGTTTTTATTCCTTCACCCGGTATTTTCCGTAGGGTGCGATGGCCGTGTCGGACAGTTGCGCCATGGGCCTCGATTGCAGTCGAGATAATCGCGGCCGTCACTTTTCGGCTGGGTCAGTAACAAGGGCATGTACGGACAGGTTTGCACGGAGAGGTTCGCGCGCCTGCAGTTCGGGTGACTCCGCGCTTTGCGTTTAGGTCAGGTTCATGCGGCAACTGGCTTGGACTCGCCTTTGCGCCGCACGTGTCCATTCTTTTGGGCGAGTTCTCGCTCAGCGCGAGCCCAATCCTCCAACTCACGGCCGGGAGCCCCGCCGCGTTCCAGGTAGATTTCGAACGCGCGCCGGGCAATATCCTCCTGGGTCGGAGCGAGCTTGGCGGCCTGCTCTTTTTTCAAAGCCAATGAGGAGCTTTTCTCTGTTTTGGGCATAACGGTTCTCCTTTCTCCCAAGCTCTTTTTATTTTAACGCTCAAAAGAATTGGCCGGCGAAGATTTTGCGGAAACCGCTTCGAATATTTGAATCCTTTGCATCAAGAAAACAAGAGGACGGAAAGCCATCCCGGCACAGACTGCCCCTGGCGCCTATTTCCTACGCCCCTTCAAGAGGCGGCCTGCTCGCTTCGTATCCGCCTATCGAGGGCAACCTTGCTCGGGAAAAATCCTCCGGGAGAGGCAAGGGAATGCTGTTAAGCTGCGGAAACACACGAATTAATAGCCTTCGGTTTCCGCGACGATGTCACGCGTTTTTCGATTCCACAGAGTGACCTTTACGCCCGGATACTGGGCGGCGATCGAAGGGAGCCGGCAGCGCGCGCTTTCCAAATCCGTAAAACTTTCTAGTTCAAGCTGTCGTCCGTCCGCGTCGCGGATCAGAATGTCATAGACGGCATTCCGGACGAGAAAAACCTGTCCCCTCATGACACGGCCTCCTTCAGGAAATAGTGACTTCGCGCAGCCAATCGTTTCAATCGGGTTGCTTTTTGGTATCTGACCGGGAGAATTTAGGTCGTTGCGTTTACCGTGCAGAAGCCTTCTGAGGTTGCCCAAGGGCGGGAATTGCTCCGAGTTGCTGCATCAGGCCCCATAAATCCCAGCTCACATAGGAGTCCATGATCTTTCCGTTGGCCAGTTGATTGACGGTACTTCCGTCCACCGAAATCTTTTTGCCCGTCGGAGCGAGTCCCCGGAACACCCCTTGGTGCGTTCCTGAAAAGTTCCAACAGGCCACCACCTTGTCGTTTTCTGCAATCAAGTCCAGCACCGTGAACTTCACATCCGGAAATGCGGTCACAAACTCGACTACAGTTCGCGCGTAGGCTTCGGGTCCTATTCCTGTTCCTGGATCTGTGGCATCCGCGATCTGGACGGCATGGCTCGGAGAAATCAATTCGTCGATGACTTCTAGTCTCCGCATGTTCCACACTTCTTCATACAGGCGCCGCACAATGCTCTTATTATCGATGGGCATAACCTGCTCCTTCGCTGCCCTTCTCTTCGGCCACCTCGGAGATGGATTCCGCCTCACGGCATCCGGGTTTGGAATGGGGGTGGGGGTGAGGCTCGACCGAGCCTACTCCCAAACAAGTGTGGTTTGCAATCCCGGAAGTCGTTAGTTCTGCGGACCAGGCGCCGCCGGCCGATCGGCCCGGTCAATGCGAAAGGTAAAGCAGCCGGCCGTCGTGCTGTGCACTTGGATGTAGCCAACTTGTTCCTGCCCAAACAGTCTTTCCACGGCCGGTTCGAATTCTCCGTTGGTTACATATTGCAGCCCCAGAAGACGCCGGCCCCGGCCATACGCTTCCAGTGTGCGAGGGCCGCGGCGCAATTCTTCGGGAAAACCCGAGTCGCTGTCGTAGCGCGGACAGGAGGCTTCGTGAACATACACCGGCCCCGGCTGTGGCAAAGTTTCGACGCCTGCGAACCGGTCGTATGTGAACAGGATCCGGCGATCCCTGCCGGCCACGAACGTGCGCAAGCAATGGCGGCAAGGAGCATCGTCGGTAGCCAACTCCGCATGAGCCGGAAAACCGTGAAACGGAGCGCGCATCGTTCTCCGCACTTTTTCGACAACTTCGGTCGGAATCGCCACAATTCGAATGGGAATCATGATGTTCTGAACCCGTTAGGATGGTCCGACGAGAGCCGTAGGGTTCGCTCTCGGGGAGATTCTGCGCCAGCGTCGAGCGGTTTTTCTATCCGGCAAAGGACGGCAAACTCCTGGCGGGATGCGAAGCGTCTTTCACTTTGTGCGGCCCGCTATCCCGCTCATTCTTCATTGGTTGAGAGCAAAGGCGTCGCTAAAGTTCCCTGCGAAGCCGCCTTGGCATTGCCTATTTCTTTTCTTGAACTTCCACCTAGCCATTTGGCGGATGTAATCGCCACGGCGAGTGCGGCATCTTGTTCATGGAGGTTTCCGAAAATGTCAGCTGAACTCGTTGCTTTGTCCAATGCCCTCGCGCTCGCCACGGATCGCGCCGCGGCAAGCGCGGTTGCCGTTCACACCGAGCCTCGCGGCTCTTCGAGCGGGGTCGTCTGGCGCCCGGGCGTCATCGTTACCGCCGAGCACGCGCTGCGTCGCGACGAGGATATTCAAGTGACCCTGCCCGATGGCCGCGTTGTGGCTGCCTCACTTGCCGGTCGCGATGCATCCACGGACCTGGCGGTGTTGAAATGCGCCGAAGCGACTTCGCCAGCCGAGGAGACGATTGATGCCTCTTCGGTAAAGCCCGGCGGTCTCGCCCTGATCGTTGGGCGCACACGCGCCAGCGGCCCGGTGGCGGCGCTTGGCGCCGTCAGTTTGGTTGTTGCCGAGCGCCGCGCCTGGAGCGGCGCGGACCTCGCTCCGTACATTCGGCTCGACATCGGCGTGCAACCTACGGCCATAGGTGGCGCGGTCGTCGACGCACACAGCCGCGTGATCGGCATTGCCACGCCGCGTTTCGCACGCTTCGGCTCGATCGCGGTTCCCGCACCGACAGTGAACCGCATTGTCGACGTGCTTCTGCAAAAAGGCCGCGTCCCCCGCGGCTATCTTGGGGTCGGCTTGCAACCAGTGCGCTTGCCCGATGCGCTGCGCCGAACCCTGAAACGCGACGACAAGACCGCGGCCATCGTCCTCGAAGTCGAACCCGAAGGTCCCGCGCACAAAGCCGGCATCCTCATCGGCGACATTTTTGTGGCGCTCGCCGGCCACGTCGTCACCCGGCTCGAAGATGTTCACGGGCAGCTCGGCGCAGAATCCATCGGCAAATCGCTGCCCATCAAGTTCCTTCGGGGAGGAGCACTTCAGGAAGCCAACATTGTCGTTGGCGAGCGCGCGCAGGGAGCTGAATGACATGGCCATCCCGGGATTTGGCGAAATCGCCGAACAACTGCGGCGTTCGACCGTTCTCATTCACTCCGGCGGCCGCGGCTCGGGCTCAGGTGTGATTTGGTCCGGTAGCGGCGTGCTCGTGACCAACGCCCACGTCGTCCGCAGCACGCGCCCCACCGTCCAACTGTGGGATGGACGCGAATTCGAGGCGTCGGTCCAATCGCGCGATCCTTGGCGCGATCTCGCCGAGCTTCGCATCGATGCCCTGGATCTCCCCGCGGCTTCCGCCGCCGATTCTTCTCAGGTGCGCCCCGGCGAACTGGCCATTGCCATCGGCAATCCCATGGGCTTTGTGGGCGCCCTTGCCACGGGCGTCATTCACGGCGTTGGCCCGCTTCGCGGGCTAGGCTCGCAAAACTGGGTGCAGGCGGAAGTGCTTCTCGCACCGGGAAATTCCGGCGGGCCACTGGCCGACGCGCGCGGCAAAATCGTTGGCATCAATACCATGGTCGCGGGCCGACTGGCGCTCGCCATTCCCAGCAACGCGGTGCGCGATTTTCTATCCGCAATTCCGAGCGACGGCCGCCTCGGCGTCACAGTTCACCCGGCGTTTATCCCGAGCCCCGGTTCCCGCGCCAAAGCTTTCGGCCTTGTCGTTCTCGAAGTCGAACCCGAGAGCCCTGCGGGCCGGGCCTCCCTTCTGCCCGGCGATATTCTGCTGGGCACCGAAGAAAAGCGGTTTGCTTCGCTTGAAGATTTGGCGAGCGCCCTCGAAGGCAGTGGTCCGCGTTTGTTGCGGCTCGCGTTTCTCCGCGGCGATTACCAGCGAGTCCGGCGTGTCGCCGTTCAGTTAGGAGATCCACTCGCTCGAAGGAGCCCCGTCGCGGCGTGATCTCCGTTTTCATTGTCGCGGCTTCGCCGCTGGCGCGCGCCAGCCTGGAGCATCTCCTTGCGGAGCGGCAACTCCACGTTGCCGGCAGCTTCGCACGCCTCGACGACCTCGCCGGCTGCCTCGACGATACCCCTGTGGACGCGCTCCTGGTTGATTCCACTGGCGAGCCGTTCGAGTCCTTCCTCGATTCGGTCCTGGATTCGGGCTTGGCGTCCGATTTCACCGTGGTCCTAATGGTGGAACCCGCATCGCTCGCCGCTTCGGCGGCGGCGCTCGGCGCGGGAGTTCGCGCGGTTTTGCCCAACGATATCTCTCCCGACCAGCTCGTCGCCGCACTCGAAGCCGCTCGGAGCGGCCTGCTGGTGCTACATCCCACGCAGGTTCCGGCGCAGGCCAGTGCCAATGGCTTCGTTTCGTCGCCCACGCGGCCGCCAGAGCTCGAAGAACTTGCCGAAGCGCTTACCCCGCGCGAGAGCGAAGTTCTGCAAATGCTGGCAAGCGGACTCGGCAACAAAGAAATCGCGGCGAAGCTCGCGATTTCTGAGCATACCGTCAAATTTCACGTCGCCTCCATTCTGGGCAAGCTAGGCGCCAGCAGCCGAACCGAAGCCGTATCCCTTGGCATCCGCCGCGGTCTGGTTCTTTTCTAGCGTGCTCGAAGCAAAGCCCTGGCTAAAGCCGTCCTCCACAACCCTTAGCGGAGATCATGAAAACCGCGGACAAAGCGACCTTTCACCTCGGAAGAACCGGCTCCCGGGCTCGGCGACGCCGCGAAGCTCGCTCCTCGGGCTACTTCAGAATTTCGAGTTCTTCGCGGCTCACCGGATCACGTAACGTGGCCGAAAGGTCCGCATTTGCTTTGCGCTTGCTCTCGTCAGGCTGCACGCGCAATCCGGCATCGTCCAACGCCTTCTCGAGGTTTGCGGCTTGCTCGCGGTCCTTCAGCACAAAAATGCGCATATGCGTCCAGGGAGAATCCGGCCTGCGAGAGATGTACGTGGTGATCGACACGAAGGCGCCCGAGCGCCGTGCCTCGAAATCAATGGGCTCCCCTACCGTGTGGATGTAGTGATTGTAGTCGTCCAGTTTTCCGGGCTTCGCTTTCCAGTAGTAAACCATTGCAATGGCGCCGCCTGGTTCCTGACCACGCAGAATCCATCCGGAGCCAAGCCCAATCGTCAATGCGAGGAATAGTCCAGTTGCTTTCTTGAACACGGTTCGCCACCTCCTTTTTGGCCGCGAGATTCTCTCACAAATCTTCATCGCTGACGGATAGCTCTTCGCTCGGGCCGACAGGCAACCTGCGTAGACGTGTTCGTGCTCGCGACTGGCGCGAGCGTGATGCCGGTCACGGCCGCCGACTTTGCTTCGCGAAAGCACGTGGGTGTGAATTCCCAGCTTACCTCCGACCGGGTAGGCAGGCTTGTGTGCGATCAGGGAGGGTTGCACCAAACGCGGCTGCCTTCTCTGTCAGGCGATGAACAGCGGAATCTCACCCGTGCCAAGAGCTTCTTCGGCCGAGTCGGATTAGCCGCCGTGCGGGATTTAGCGGTGTTTCTTTCCGGCGGGTTCAAGGAGTAGAATTCCTGGGTAATTAGGGGCATGGAGGAAAGCGATGCACGCCGACCGAGTGGAAATTTCCTGGGACGCTGCCAAATCCAACTGGCTGGTGAGGATCGTGACTGGCGAAGAGGTGATTCGCCGCCACTGCAAGGCACCAAAGGACGCGGACGAACAAACCCTTCGCTCCGCGGCTAAGAAGACCGTTCAAGAGGAAGGTTATGAGCCGGACGTAGAGCTCAGCATCCGCCGCTAGATAAAGGGCTATCGAGGCGTTAAAGCCCTGCGGATGCGCCTTGCCCTAGAGCTATGCGCGCAGGTCCACAGCCAGGCGGTTCCGTCCCCCAACCGTTGGCCACCCACTCCGACCGCATTTTGCCGAGAAAAAATCGTCACGGAAGCCCTGCCAGAACTGCTAACGATTTTAGCTTGCCATAGTCTACCTGTGCCAGGAGTGCTGCTTTGCATCGAGACGACGTTCGAGCCGGGGTCGCCGCTCTGGTAGCGATCACCGGAGATCCCGTCTCGGACATCGGCGAGGTCGAGCGCGTGCGATTCGTGATGAAGGATGGCCGAGTGGTGAGAAACGATCTTCCGACGCATTGAAGGTCAAGGCATCGAACGCGCCAAACCAGATATCGCCGCCTTCAAAGCTGACCGTCGGGACCGCCGGACGACCGCACGAAAATCAGCCGCGGGGTACTCACCAACGGCATCGCGGTCGCGCTCGAAAGGAAGGATTGCCATGAGCCGGACTGCAAAACTGCTTTCACTTGCGCTGGCGGGCGGCCTTCTGCCTGGCGCTGCCGGAGCAAGTATTCGCAATCCGTCGCAGGATCAAAATCCGCCTCCCGCGCGTTCCCGGGCGGAGGAAACGCTCGAGTGCTGGAACCATATCGGCAATAAGCTGATCGCCCTGGCCAAAGATTTCCCCGAAGACAAGTACGATTTCAAAGCACAGAAAGACGAGCGCACCTTTGCGCAGAATCTCCTACACGTTGCCGCCGTTGACTATGACCTGATCGGCAAGGTTTCGGGATCGACGATCGGGCCTGACTTTGGAAAGGACAAGCACAACCCGTCGCGCGACATTTACAAGACCAAGGCCGACGTGGTGAGGCTGCTCGAAGCTGCCGTCGCCGACGGCGCCGCAGTCATCAAGCAGCAAGGCGACGCGGGGTTAGAGCAAACCATGCCTTTTGCGTGGGAAACCGGGAGACACGTGGTTCGCGTCTCCTACGTCTGGGTCACCGCCATCGAGCACAGCGCCGAGCACTTCGGCCAACTGGTGGTCTACTACCGCGCCAATAACTTAGTCCCGCCCGAATCCCGGCGGTAATAAGACACGCACCGCGGGAGACTACGCGGCGGCGGGCTGCGCCTCGAGGATGTGCGCGGGGACTTTGCGGAGGTCCCACACGATGCCCAGCCAAGACATGAATTTCAGTGTGTAGTAGGTAATGTCAATCTCCCACCAGTAGAAGCCCTGGCGCGCCGAAGCCATATAGTGATGATGATTGTTGTGCCAGCCTTCGCCTAGTGTGAGCAGCGCGAGCAGCCAGTTGTTGCGGCTGGTG
>Ga0182033_10000138_pt1 | contig 33074 bp, 20 predicted proteins | sample tim00Cox0000000H_FD_125968 | JGI IMG/M metagenome (GOLD analysis project Ga0182033, IMG submission 125968) | Lab enrichment of tropical soil microbial communities from Luquillo Experimental Forest, Puerto Rico - timezero.00C.oxic.00.000.00H | ecosystem: Environmental > Terrestrial > Soil >...
GCCTATCCGGCTGCGTCCCGCGAAGGAAGACTCATTGCATGTTCCCACATTAGGCCGCAGTGAGATCGAATGTATTGCACGGCACGCAAACTCGTCGACCAGTGTACTTCCGACTGTCAGGCAGGTAGGTGCCTCACCCTTGTAGGGCAGTGCCCGGAGGCCCGCAATCAGGTAAACACCTGATAGGCGGCTTGCCCCTGTTAGGCGTGATCTCGAAACTATTCAAGCCCACCTGAGATAACCGAGGACGGCGCAGAACAGACTCGGCCCTCTTGAGCCTCCGCCGCCTTTCCCCGGGCTGCGGCCTCCGCCAAAACCAAAAGGCTTGCAGTGATCGCAAGACCCGAACCTGCGCTAAGGGCACTGTTATCAGGATCTTGTGGCTCCGTCCAAGTGTTTCGCCCGACTATTTTTTGCGCTTTTGTAAGGCGGCCGTCGCCCCCACACTTCGCTGAGATACCGACCCCTGGGAACGCTTGCGACATCCCTGTGAACAGCCCGCGATAGTGTTTTCTGAGAACAACGAGTATGACAAAAAAGTTTCTAAAGGGCTGCTGGGGACGGAGACTCAAATGCCGTCCCCTTACCACCCCTTTTCCTGCTGGGAGATACGAGAACGCCTTTATGAAAGCGGAACTGTGTCCAAAGAATTTGTGCCATCCTGGGGGTTCACCCCAAGGACGCGCAGCGTCCATCCGGGGTCCAGAACCAGCCAGTTTTGAGGAGATTTAGCCGCGTAACGTCAATCGACTCTACGTCTGGGGTTTCGGGCCGAACCAAGTACATACGCGTGCTGGGAACTGCTGCCGCGGTATTGTGGGTTTCGGGCGCGACGCGTCCTCCCGCATTTGCCCGGTTCCACTCCCGGATGGGCACGGCGATCGGCCGGCAGGATCGGTTGCTGCTTTTTCGCACCACGAGTAGAGTCAACCGTGCTTACCTCAGAATCCTGAAGAACCATACATTGACAATCGGCAATACTTATTGTAGATAACCATAGTATGGCGAAGCCGAACGACCTCGTGCAGGGAACGCTGGACCTTCTGATTCTCAAGACGCTCTCGCTCGAACCCAAACACGGGTGGGCGATTGCCAAGCGGATTCAACAGATCTCAGGTGAGGTGCTGCAAGTCCAACAAGGTTCGCTCTATCCGGCTCTTCATCGTCTGGAACAAAAGGCCTGGATCAAAGCCAAATGGAAGGAAACCGAAACAGGCAGGCAAGCCAAGTTTTATTCGTTAACGGCTGCTGGCCGCGCCCAGCTTGAAAAGGAAGCAGCGAATTGGAGTCGCCTGTCTGCGGCGATCAATGTGGTCGTAGAAGCAACGTAGGGTGGTCATCTCATGGTGTGGGCTCGGCGATTTTGGCTCCGGTTGCAAACCCTATTTCATCGGCGCCGGATTGCTCACGAATTAGACGACGAGATTCAATTTCATCTCGAACAACAAGTCGCAGAGAACACCGCCGCAGGCATGAGCCCAGAGGAAGCCCGCTATGCCGCTATGCGCGCTTTTGGCAACCCCACGGTGCTCAAGGAAGAGACCCGCGACACTTGGGGCTGGATTGCGGTTGAACAAATCGTCAAAGACCTTGGTTATGGGCTGCGCATGTTACGCAAGAATTTCGGCTTCAGCGCCGTGGCGGTGGTCACACTGGCGCTGGGCATGGGCGCGAACGCCGCCATCTTTACCGTAATTAACGCGGTCATGCTGCGTGCGCTGCCTGTAAAGCACCCAGAGGAGCTCGTAACGGTAGGCAATCCCGCCCGCGTTCATTCATGGGGCACGGGAACGCCACGAACGGATGTATTTTCTTATCCCCTCTATCGTGAACTTCGAGAGAACAACCAGGTATTTTCATCGCTCCTTGCTAGCTCGAACCTCGGCAGTCTGCGGATCGCATTCGATGGAGGCCCGGAGACTGCAAGCGGCAGACTCGTCACTGAGAATTATTTCGAGACGCTCGCCGTCGAAGCGCTGCTGGGACGCACATTCACGGCAGACGACGGCCGCAAGCCTGGAAGCGATCCCGTGCTGGTGATCAGTTATGGATATTGGCGGCGGCGGTTTTCCGCCGACGCGTCTGTCATCGGCCGAAAGATCCTGCTGAATAATTATCCTTTCACGATTATCGGAGTCGCTCCACCTGGTTTTTTTGGCGAGGTTGTCGGTGACCGCCCCGATCTATGGGCCCCCATGATGATGCAGCCGCAACTCCTGCCGGGCCGCAATTTTCTGGAGAGCGTCAACGACGCCGCACTTCTGCTGATTGGCCGGTTGAAACCCGGTGTGACCATCGAACAGGCGCGAACGAACGTGAACGAGATTGTGAAGCGGGCGCTCACGGTGACGCTCGAAGCCAGGATGTCGCGCGATGACCGCAACGCTGTGCAGAATGCAAAGATTGCCGTCGCGGTGTTGCCCGGGAGCCGCGGGCTTTCAAGGCTACGTCAGGAATTCTCGACCCCCTTGCTGCTGCTCCTTGGCATGGTTGTGTTGGTGCTGCTCGTCGCATGCGTCAACGTGGCCAACCTAATGCTGGCTCGTTCTGAGGCACGCCGCCGGGAGATTGCCGTTCGCGTGGCCATGGGTGCTGGGCCGGGGCGCATCGTTCGCCAATTGCTGACCGAATCGGTGTTGGTGGCGCTCCTTGGCGGTGCGTTGGGCTTGTTACTGGCTCAATGGGGTTCGGCCGTACTCGTAAGCTTGGCAAACACCGGCGACCAGCGCCCTCTCTCGCTGGGATTGGACTGGCGAGTGCTCGGGTTTACCGGCGGCATCTGTTTGTCTGCGGCAATCGTGTTTGGGCTCGCGCCCGCGTTGCGATTCCTAAACGTAAGACCGGGCGCCGCGCTCAAGGAAGGGGGCCGTGGTGCTGAGACGGATCCGAAGAGCAGCTTCCGGCGCATTCTGATCAGTGCGCAAATCGCCCTGGGCGCGCTGGTGCTGATGACAGCCGGCTTGCTGGTCCGCAGTCTCCGTAATCTTCAGGAGGCTGATCTCGGCTATAGCCGGGACCGGCTCTTGCTGGCTCGCGTGGATATCCTCGAAAGCGGTTACCGGGGCGCGGCCATTCAAAACATGACGCGAGAGTTGATCGACCGGTTCGCAGCCTTGCCCGGTGTGCGCAGTGTCACTGTTTCCAGCAACGGACTGTTCAGCGGCGACGAATCGTCCGATGCTATTCGCGTCGATGGAGTGGCTTCCGCAAATCAGCTGGACAACGTAACTGCCGACGATGAAGTGGGGCCCAGCTATTTCAGCACGATAGGTGACCCGATCGTTTTGGGGCGCGAAATCAGTTCGGAGGACCTTGTCCGGGCCGCCCACGTTGCCGTTGTCAATGAAACTTTTGCAAAGTTCTACTTTGGCGGACGAAACCCTATTGGTCATAAGATCACTATCCAGGATTCCCAACATCCCGACACTTTCGAGATTGTTGGCGTGGCACGCGACGTCCACGATCACAGTGTCCGGGACGCGGTGAGGCGGCGCATGTACGCACCGCTGACAAGTGCTGGCTTTGATGATCTCGGCGCTTACAATTTTGAAATCCGCGCCGTTGGCGATTCGCACGTGCTCGTCAATTCCATCCGCACGACGATTCGCAACCTGAATCCCGATCTGGTCGTGGACAACATCAAAACTGCCTCCGAACTAGTGACGAACACGCTGAGTTCACAAGTGCTGATGGCGGAGCTCTCTACGTTCTTCGGTGGTTTGGTGCTCGTTCTGGTTTGCGTTGGGCTCTACGGGAGCATGACGTACGGCGTGGCCATGCGCACGCGAGAAATCGGCGTGCGCATGGCCTTAGGCGCTCCGCGAGAAGGTTTGATCTGGATGGTCACGCGCGAGGCCTGTACAGAGGTCGCCGTCGGCGGCCCGATTGGAATCGCGGCTGCGATTGCCGCCACGCGCCTGTTCAAGGCGATGCTCTTCGGTCTTAGCGAGACAGATACGCTTTCGATAGCCTCAACCATCCTGGCTCTTGCGGGGGTCTGTTTGGCCGCTGCCATCGTCCCCGTACACAGGGCCATGCGGGTCGACCCGATCAGGGCGCTGCGGCACGAATGATTCAGATTCGCAGGTGCGGGCGCGGCGATTCTGGCTAAACTTGCAAAGTTTATGCCGTCGCAACCGAAGCGATCAGCGATTAGACGACGAAATCCAATTTCACCTCGAACAGCAATCGCCGAGAACGTCGCCGCTGGCATGAGTCCGAAAGAAGCCCGACACGCTGCCATGCGAGCCTTCGACAACCCTACATTCTTCAAAGAAGAAACCCGCAACACCTGGGCAGGGCTCCGGACAGGTCTCCTTGGCAGACAATTGTGGGTGTTGCCGGCGATGAGAAGCGTGCCACGGTCTACGACGAGATGGATTATGACGAACCGGCCCTTGTCTATCTGCCGGTCGAACAAGCCCCTCCCTCCCGCCGCTGCTGATGGGGGCGCAGGCAATCCGATGGGGCTAAGTGCTTTACTCCAGGGCGAGGTTGCGATCCCAATGTTCCGGTATACGACATCAAAACAATGTTCGACGCGACTCCGAATTCCTACCTCTTCACGAGCTCCAAGAAAATCTGTAAGCTGCGGAGTGCGCGGAATTACCAACGCAAATTGCTTTGCGGCATGCGGGATATGCGCGAGGGAATTCTAAAAAGCGAAATGAACGAGTGCGTCCGCGTTGACGGCTCGCATGCCGTTTTAAATCCTGAGCGCGGCCAATGCCTTTGCCTTATGACCGATTTGAGCATTTCGGTCAACCCTGGATTTCATTTTGCAATGCAAAACAAAGGAATTGGCCAAGGAAAGTCATGACCGCCACGAGGAAACGATTGTAATCTTCCAGTCCCGAAAGAGGTTCGCATGGACTCATCCACGAGTGACAAGGTTTTTGCCGCGCTTGAGACATTTCGCATCGAACTTCCGTCCTGGGGGTTCGCCAATACAGGAACTCGGTTCGGAAAATTCATTCAACCCGCAGCCGCCACCAGCACCGAGGAGAAGTTCAGCGACGCTGGTCAAGTGCACCTACTTACAGGAGTTTGCCCGACGGTAGCCTTGCACGTGCTGTGGGACTGTCCCGAAGGCGTACAAAGCACTGATGAAATCAGGCGTTTCGCCGGCCGCTACGGAGTTGCCCCGGGATCAATCAATCCCAATCTCTTCCAGGGACAGGAATACAAGTACGGATCGTTCGGGAATCCCGATGGCGCCGTCCGCCGGCGCGCCTTGCAACATACCAAAGACAGCATCGAAATCGCCAAGCGGCTTCACAGTAGGGATATTTCCCTTTGGTTTGCCGACGGTTCGAATTATCCCGGAACTGCAAACATCCGTCAGCGCAAGAACTGGTTTGCGGAAGCACTGAAGGAATCGCATCGAGAACTGTCGCCTGACCAGCGAATGCTCGTCGAGTACAAACCCTTCGAACCGGCTTTTTATCACACTGACGTCGCCGATTGGGGGATGGCGCTTCTCCTTTCGCGTGCGGCCGGTCCACAAGCCAAGGTCCTTGTTGATACCGGACATCACTACGCTACACAGAACATTGAGCAGATTGTAGCCTGGCTGCTCTCTGAAGACATGCTCGGCGGATTTCACTTCAATGACCGTCGCTACGCCGATGACGATCTGACCATGGGATCGATCGATCCCTATCAGGTCTTCCGTATCTTCCACGAAATCCGTTTCTTCGAGTCGGAAACCGGTCGGCGAGCGGATGTCGCCTATATGGTGGATCAAAGCCACAATCTCAAGGGCAAGATCGAGGCCATGATTCAGACCGTGGCCATCGCTCAGCAACTCTTTGCCAAGGCAGCATTGGTTGACGCGAAGAAACTCGCGACGGCGCAGAAGAACTGCGACCTGGTCCAGGCAGAGTCGCTTCTGCAGGACGCTTTCGCGACCGACGTCCGCTCCGCTATCCAAGACTGGAAGGTTTCCAAGGGCTTACCCAAAGATCCCCTGGTGGCATTTCGTCAGAGTGGCTACCTCGAGCGCATTACGAAAGAACGGGCAACCAAGAACGCCCACAACGTTTCGTCTTATGCCTAATCTCGCTCGATCCAAAGCTTATCTTGCGTTTGATTTCGGAGCTGAAAGCGGACGTGCCGTCCTTGGCCATCTGCAGGCGGGAATCCTCACCACAGAAGAAGTCCATCGCTTCCCCAATGAGCCGGTCGAATACGGAGGTTCGCTTCATTGGGACGTCCCACGCCTCTGGCTCGAAGTCCGCAAGGCGCTGACCGTCCTGGAGGAGACGGAACTGGCGGGTATCGGTGTGGACGCGTGGGGCGTGGACTACGCCTTAATCGGTGAACGCGGAGAGCTGCTTCAGAATCCGTACCACTATCGCGACCGCCGCACCGAGGACATAATGGCAGACGTATTTCAAAGAGTATCAAAGGAAGAGATCTACGCGGCGACAGGCATTCAATTCATGCCCATCAATACGATCTACCAACTCTTCGCTGCGCTGCGAGAGACGCCCAGCATCATTGCGGCAGCCAAGCAACTGGTTACGATCCCGGACCTCTTCAATTACTGGCTGACTGGAAATGCCGTCTGCGAATTCACGAACGCGACAACAACCCAGCTCGTTGACCCTTTCCGCCGCACTTGGGCAAGTGAGCTCATGCAGAAGGTTGGGCTCCGTCCGGAACTCCCAGCATCCATCGTCGAGCCGGGCACTATCCTCGGAACGCTGCGGCCCTTCCTAGCGCGGAATTCTTCTTGGAGTCGCACCCCGGTTATTGCTCCCGCATGCCATGACACTGGTTCAGCTGTTGCCGCAATCACGGCTCGCGATGGTACGGCATTCCTCAGTTCTGGAACTTGGTCGCTCATAGGCACGGAACTTGACGCGCCTGTCGTGACTCCCCAAGCCCTCAAGCTGAACTTTACAAACGAAGGCGGCGTGAATGGGACGACGCGGCTTCTGAAGAACGTGATGGGACTCTGGATGCTGCAAGGCTGCAGGAATTGGTGGGGCACACAGGGCCAAACGGCCGATTATCGCGACCTCGTGGAGCTAGCGGCGAGCGAGCCGGCTTTCACACAACTGGTAGATCCCGACGACCAGTGCTTTCTGCGGGCGACAAATATGCCCGCCGCCATCGATGATTTCTGCAGGAAGACCAATCAACCGGCACCAGCGAGTCCTGGTGCCTACGTGCGTTGCATCCTGGAAAGCCTGGCATTGAAGTATCGCGCGGTTCTGCGCAGCCTCGAGCAGCTTTGCGGAAAGCGCATCGAACAAATTCGAGTCATCGGCGGCGGGTCGAAGAATCGCCTCCTGAACCAGTTCACCGCCGACGCCAATGGCCTCAGGGTTGTGGCTGGTCCCGCGGAAGCAACGGCTTTAGGCAACGTGGGGGTCCAGATGCTGGCTACCGGGACGGCTGGCTCGCTCAAGGAAGTTCGCGCTATCGTCGATCGGTCTTTTCCAACCGAGGTGTTCCACCCCATTGATCCCACCCGGTGGGACGAACAGGCCAAGCGCTTCCAACACTACAGCGAGGTGACTTATGCCTGACGTCAAGGCAACTAGCCGACTGAAAGATTTGTGGGCGGAGGAACACGCGAAGAAGTTGGCCTCAAACCAGCTAGCCTTGCTGCGTTATCGGTCGAACCTGCTGGGCGCCGACTTGCGCATCACAAACTTCGGCGGAGGAAACACGAGTTCCAAGATTGAACTTCCTGACCCATTCGGCGGCAAGCTCGTGAGAGTGCTGGCCGTCAAAGGAAGCGGGGGTGATATCGGTTCAATCACCGAGGCAGGCTTTGCCCTGCTGTATCTGGATCGTTTGGAAGAACTCAAGGGCATTTACCGCGGCGAACCATACGAAGACGAAATGGTTGGATACTATCCATTGGCGGCGTTTGGCGAAAACCGTGTTGTGGCATCCATCGACACACCCTTACATGCCTTTTTGCCGTTCCCCCATGTTGACCATCTGCACCCCGACTGGGCGATCGCTCTGGCCGCAAGCGCCAACGGCAAGAGCAAACTGGACGAATTCAACCAAATATACGGACACAAGATCGTCTGGGTCCCGTGGCAACGTCCGGGATTCGAGCTCGCCCTGCTAATTGAAAGGGCGGTTCGGGACCACCCCGGAAGCGACGGCATTATTCTGGGCGGCCACGGGCTTTTCACCTGGGGTATGACACAACGCGAGTGTTACCTGAACTCGATTCATACCATCGACCAGATGGGTGAATTCATTGAGCGGCATCAGGCAAAGAAGGGGGCTCTGTTCGGTGGGCTTGACTACGCGCCGGTTCGGGATCGCCACGCCGTCGTCAACCGCATTTTGCCAGCGCTGCGCGGAGCTCTGTCCTCAAATCACCGCGTGATAGCTCACTATTCTGATGAGCCGGACGCCCTGACCTTCGCAAGTTCAAAATGGTCGAGAGAGTTGGCAATGCTCGGGACAAGTTGCCCTGATCACTTCCTGAGAACACGCGTCTGCCCCATGTTCTTAGACTGGGATCCTAGCAAGGAGACCGTGGCCACTCTGAAGGATCGCGTTCAGAGTCAGGTCATCGCGTACCGGACCTCATACAAGCAATACTACGAGGCTCACGCAAAGCCGGATTCTCCGCCACTTCGTGGCTCCAATCCATCTGTGGTGATCATTCCCGGATTAGGGCTGTTTGGCTTCGGCAAAAACAAGAAGGAGGCGCGCATCACGACCGAGTTTTTCATCAACGCCATCCATGTCATTGCGGGAGCGAACGCCCTTGAAGACGGTAAAACGCCAAACCCGTTGCCTCAGGCTCGCACGCCGGAACAGTCCAAGGAATTCAGCGAGTTCCACAACTATGTCGCCCTTCCGCGGTCGGAAGCCTTCCGCATCGAATACTGGGCATTAGAAGAGGCGAAGCTACAACGCATGCCCGCGGAAGCAGAACTCAGCAGGAAGATCTTTCTCGTAGTTGGCGGGGCGAGCGGCGTGGGCCGGGAAACCGCTCTCATGTTTGCGAAGAAAGGTGCCCACGTCGTCGTCGCAGATTCCGATGTGGAGGGTGCCAGGAAAGTTGCGGCTGAAGCCGGCGCACTCGGGTCACTTGAATTCACAGCCTATACAGCCGTTGATCTCGGCTCATCGCAAAGTCTTACGGAAGCGACGAGATTCACGGTCCTCCAATTTGGCGGCATCGACGGAATTGTAAATACCGCGGCCATCTATCCCGTTCCCGGCACAGATGGAGAACTATCAGAAACGCTCTGGGCCAAGACCTTTCAGGTCAACGTGACCGGAAACTACCTGTTGGCCCGCGAAACAGCCTGGGTCTTCGCCGACCAGAATCTGCCAGCCTCGATTGTGCTGACCAGCTCAGCCAACGCTGTCGTACCCAAGGAAGGCAGCGAAGCATATGACACGAGCAAGACGGCCTTGAACCATCTGATTCGGGAACTCGCTGTCAAACTTGGCCCGTTGGTTCGGGTCAACGGAATCGCTCCTGCGACGGTGGTTGCCGGCTCCGCGATGTTCCCACGCGACAGGGTGATGCAATCACTGCAGAAGTACAAAATCGCCTTCTCGGAAAACGAATCGACAGAAGAACTCCGCTCGAAATTGGCAGACTTCTACGCGCAACGAACGCTCACCAGACTCCCGATTCTCCCGCAAGACTGTGCAAGCGCGATCGTCTGGCTGGCCGGCGATTCGAGCGCCAAAACAACCGGGCATGTGATTCCCGTTGATGGCGGGCTGCGGGAAGCCTTTTTGCGGTGAGGGCGATGGCGCAAAACTGCTTGTTGCGATGAGGCTTTAGCAAGCCTTGAGGTAACGACATGCAACGGATTTGCTTCGTTCTGCAGGTAAGACCGGAACGGCTGGATGAATATAAAGCCCGACACCGCAGCGTGTGGCCTGAGATGCTGGCGGCTTTGCGCGAGACAGGATGGAACAACTACTCCCTGTTCTTGCGTCCAGACGGATTGTTGGTCGGATACCTTGAAACGGAAAACTTTGAAATGGCTCGTGCCGGCATGGCCCGCCGCGACGTCAACGAACGTTGGCAAAAAGAGATGGCCGGCTTTTTTTTGCAGCCCGCCGGCGTCTTGCCCGATCGCGCCATGGAACCACTCGAAGAGGTGTTCCATCTCTAGCTCAAATCGTTAAAGGACTGACATGTCGCCAAATCCGGTACTTGGCGTTTTCTTTCACTGGTTAGGTGGACTGGCTTCGGCTAGTTTCTACGTTCCCTATCGCGGCGTCCGCCGCTGGTCTTGGGAAACCTATTGGTTGGTCGGCGGCCTCTTCAGCTGGATCATCGCTCCCTGGTTTGTCGGTCACCTCATGACCCAAGACTTGCTCGCGGTTTTATGCGAGGCATCTACCAGTACGCTGTTCTGGGCATTCTTTTTCGGCCTTCTATGGGGAATCGGCGGGCTGACCTTCGGCTTGACCATGCGCTTCCTTGGGCTGTCCCTCGGGATGGCCGTCGCGCTCGGCTTGTGCGCGGCGTTCGGTACGCTGATGCCGCCCATCTTCAGCGGCGTGTTTGTTCATCAAGTTCTGGGAACAAGCTCCGGACGAGTGATTCTTCTCGGAATTATTGTCTGCCTGCTGGGCATAGCGGCCGCTGGTCTCGCCGGAATTTCAAAAGAACGCGCGATGTCGCCGGAACAACAGAAGGCCGCAATTGAAGAGTTTGACTTGAAGAAGGGCCTTGCTGTCGCGACCCTTTCGGGAGTCATGAGCGCCTGCTTCGCGTACGGACTTGCGGCGGGTGCACCCATCAAGGCGCTAACCTTGAAGCATGGCACGCGGACTCTCTGGCAAGGACTTCCCGTCCTGGTTGTGGTGCTGGTCGGCGGTTTTACGACGAACTTCCTTTGGTGCCTTGCGCTTAACCTTCGCAACCGTACAGGCTATCAATACTTCACGTCAAATCCGAAAAGATACTCGCAAGCGGCAAAAGAAACCATCGTCGAAACCGCCATTGACGCCCCGAGTCGCGAGGTCGTGGAACACATTCCTTCAGCCAGGAAAAACAATCGCCAGGACCCGGTACCTATGCTGGCCAATTACTTGTTCTGTTCCGTCGCTGGGACGACCTGGTACTTCCAATTCTTCTTCTACACGATGGGCGAAACCCAAATGGGCAAATACGGGTTCTCCAGTTGGACCCTGCATATGGCCAGCATTATCATTTTCAGTTCCCTCTGGGGTATCGGGTTGAAAGAATGGAAGGGCGCCGGCGCTCCGGCAATGCGGCTACTCACCCTGGCACTTTTCTTGCTCGTAGGATCGACGATGATCGTCGGCTACGGAAATTACCTCGGACTAGGGCACTGACCGGTTTCGTTCGGACGACCGCCGCTGCAAGGCAGCGGACAGGAGCACTTCACGAAATCATGAGACATCAACGAAATGGCATGGAGACATCTCGGACTTCTGTGGTGTTTTTTCTCGGGCTGCTGAGGCACTCCATCACCGCTGCGGTTGGCGCAAAAATTCCGACAGACCTTCGTACGGATTCGCTGACACACCCGCACCGACTCCCCTGGCCGCTTAGAGATTACCGGGGGGTTCCTACACCTTTATCGTGACACTTAGGAAATCAGCGTCTCGGACCGGCGGCACACGTGATTGAGTGGTTTCGACCAGCATCGGCCTAGTGTCGCGCGTCACTCCGACATCGCGAAAGGGCAAGGACATGGTTTAAAGAAGCAAAGAGTCTTTAGGCAGCTCATCCGAAAGATTCTTGGAGGAATCGGTGGGTTCACGACATGACACGCTCGGACCGCCTAAGGTAGTCAACATCGAGGATCTCCGGCGTCTCGCTCGACGGCGGCTGCCGAAGCCTGTGTTTGACTACCTGGATGGTGGAGCAGAGGATGAAATCACTCTGCGCGAAAACACTCGGGCGTTTCAGGACATCAGCCTCCGTCCGCGCGGCGCGATCGCCATAAACAAATGTGATCTCGCGGTGCGCGTCCTTGGCCAGGAGCTTTCGTTCCCCGCCATGCTCGCGCCGGTTGGCTACAGCCGTCTGATTCATCCTGGTGGCGAAGTGGTAGCGGCCAAAGCAGCGGGAGAGGCGGGTACCGCCTACATCCTATCGACGATCTCAGGACATAGACTCGAAGCCGTCAAAGCCGCCACAAAGGGTCCAACGTGGTACCAATTGTATCTGCTGGGCGGCCGGGAAGCCGCCGAGGCAGGGATTGACCGCGCCCGGGCCGCCGGTTATTCCGCCTTGGTCATTACGGTGGACACGGCAGTGGCAGGGATGAGAGAGCGCGATCCTCGCAACGGCGTGAAGGAGCTTCTTGGTGAGTCTTTCCTCGCGAAACTACCCTACTTGCCGGAAATTTTGGCACATCCTCGGTGGCTGGCCGGCTTCCTTGCCGATGGAGGAGTGCCGAGACTCGAGAACATCGTCTGTCCGGGCCAAGGGCCGATGAAGCTTATCGATGTTGCGGCGGCTTTAGTCGACGCCGCGGTGACCTGGGACGACTTGCAATGGATCCGCGAAGTCTGGCCGGGACCCATCGTCGTAAAGGGTATCCTCACGGGGGAAGACGCGGAGCGGGCGGTCGATGAAGGCGCCGCCGCTGTTGTTGTCTCGAATCATGGCGGACGGCAGCTCGATTCCGTCTCCGCCACAATCCGAGCCCTTCCGGAAGTCGTCTCGGCGGTCAATGGTCGAACGGAGGTTCTCATGGACGGAGGAATCCGTCGAGGCAGCGATATCGTCAAAGCTATTTGCCTTGGCGCACGCGCCGTGCTCGTAGGACGTGCCTATGCGTACGGTTTGGCCGCTAAAGGATATCGCGGTGTCGCGTGTGCGCTGGAAATCTTGCGAAGCGACGTGGAAAGAACCCTTCGACTTCTGGGTTGCCCCTCCGTCTCCGCCTTGGCCTCGTCCTTTGTCGAGAAGTCATTAGGCCGCGGGTGATCAGCTATCGCTACGATACGCAATCATCAACCGTCGGAAAATTGTCTGTGCGTGTCGATTGGAAGATATCAGAGTAATGGGCAGCGCGCGCCTCTCTATGGATCCCTTCACCTACAATTTGTCGAGGAGATCGTGAACGATGAAGTTGAAATTACCTCCTGGGACCTTCGGTGCCTACTTGTTCGACTGCGATGGGACAATCGCCGATTCGATGCCGCTGCACTACCTCGCATGGAGAACCGCTCTCGCCGAATGGAATTGCAGTTTTTCGGAGGATCTGTTTTATGCATGGGCTGGTTTCGCGGTCGCAAAGATCATCTCTCTTTTGAACAAAAAGCATGGACTGAGCATGCCGGTCGAAGAGGTGGCCCGAAGGAAAGAGGAACTTTATCTTCAGTCGCTTCCGCACCTAAGGGCTGTTCCTGAAGTCCTTGAGCATATTGATCTGCAATATGGCCGGATTCCTTTGGCGGTCGTCTCCGGAAGTACGCGCGAATCGGTGAGCGCGTCGCTGCGTTCATTGCACCTGTTTGATAAGTTCGAAACGCTCGTTTGTGCGGGAGACTACAAGGAGGGCAAGCCCGCTCCAGAGGCTTTTTTGATCGCCGCCGCCCGCCTGAATGTCAAACCTGAGTCATGTTTGGTCTTCGAAGATGGCAAGCTGGGAATTGTAGCGGCAAAGGCGGCGGGCATGGCTGCGGTGAAGGTTCGTTCGCGACGAGCAAGACCATAATGAGTTCCGATCCTCACAGCAAGGCGGTCTTAAAGGGGAACGCTCACGAGGGCCCTGCGGGAAGTCTCAGGTAATCGCAACCTGACGCAAAGACCTACGAGCAAGCCTTTCGTTTCTTCTCATTCTCCTTCGATGTCATTCCTAACTCCCGAGATTCCACACCGCCCTCCGTGCCCAAAACCAATGGAAAACCTCGGCCTTGAGCTGGGCGCCTGGCCGGCACCATGCCGGGGTACACGCGCCTACGACTAGTCATCCGTGCTTGCCTTAAGCTTGTCGAATGTGCCGAATGGCCATACCTTGACAATCGACAATCGTTATTGTAGATAACCATAGTATGGCAAAGCGATCTCGTGCAAGGAACGCCGGGCCCTGTGCTTCTCAAGACGCTCACGCTCGAACCCAAACACGCGGGGCGCCGCCAATCGCATTCAGCAAATCTCCGGCGAGCTACTGCAAGTTTAGCAAGGTTTTTCTATACGGCTCTCGGATTGACTGGAACAAGACCACCTGGAAGGAAACGGAGACGAAGTTTTATTGGTTGACAGGGGCTCGCCGAGCGCGGTTTGAAAGGAAACATCAATTTGGTCGTAAAGACGACTTAGAGTGGTGATGTCATGGTGTGGACACGGCGATTGTGGCTCCGGTTCGAGACCTTATTTCATCGGCGCCGGATTGCTCACGAATTAGACGACGAGATTCAATTTCATCTCGACCAGCAGGTCGCCGAGAACATCGCCGCAGGCATGAGCGGAGAAGAGGCGACGCGGCGAGCGCGAATCGAATTTGGCGGCATCGAGCTCGCGAAGGAAGAGTGCCGCGACGCCCGCGGCGTGCGTCTTCTTGAAACGGTTTGGCTGGACACGCGGTATGGGTTGCGCACCCTGCGCAGGTCCCCTAGTTTTACGACCGTGGCCGTGCTGACGCTGGCGCTTGGCATCGGCGCTAACACGGTAGTCTTTAGTGTGGTGAATGCCCTGGTTCTCCGTCCATTGCCGGTGGAGAGACCGAACGAATTGGTCTTCCTCGAAAACGCTCGGTATGGACCCGGCCAGTCATTTCCGAACTACCAAGACCTGCGCGACGGCAACCACACCTTTGCAGGCCTCGTCGGTTACCGTCTCGCTCCCATGGAAATAGAGACGGATACCGGCCCACAACGCATTTGGGGATACCTCGCCACCGGCAACTATTTCCATGTCCTCGGTGTCCACGCTGTCCTGGGCCGTTTTTTCAACCAAAGCGAAGATCTGCATCCCGGCGGCAGCCCTTACGCTGTCCTCAGCTACAGCACATGGCGGTCGCGGTTTGGAGCCGACCGCGCGATCGTTGGCAAAACCATTCGTCTGAACCGGCTGCCGTACACCGTACTCGGCGTAGCCCCTCCTGATTTCCACGGTACCGAGCTCTTCTACTGGCCCGAAGTCTGGGTGCCCATGATGATGGAGCCACGAATCGAGCGCTACACATGGCTCGATGACCGGAACACCTGGAATACCTGGGTAGTCGGTCGGCTCAAGCCGAGAGTCTCTCCGGCCCAGGCCCAGCCTGGCCTGAATGCCGTCGCGGCCGCGATGGCTCGGCAATTTCCCGACGCGAATGATGGCCTGCGCTTCAAATTGACCAAACCCGGTCTCGTCGGCGACATGGTTGGCACGCCGGCGAAGGCTTTCGCACTCGGTGTGTTGATGCTTGCGGCCTTGGTTCTATTGGCAGCCTGCACGAATCTCGCCAGCATGTTCACTGCGCGGGCGACAGACCGGCTGCGCGAACACGCGGTTCGCCTTGCGATTGGCGCGGGTCGCGGCCGCGTCGTGCGTCAGGTCTTGACCGAGACATTGATGCTTTCCCTGGCAGGCGGAGGCGCCGGCTACCTGCTGGCGGCGTTCCTATCTCAGGCCCTGAGCCGCTGGCGGGCGCCCATGGACTTCCCTCTGCAATTCGACGTGAACCCGGATTGGCGCGTGTTCCTGTTCGCTTTGGCCGGCGCGATCATCGCGGGGGCTCTTTTTGGCTCCGCTCCTGCGTGGCGGGTTTCCAGGATCGACGCGAATGCCGCTCTGCGGGGAGCCTCGACCGCATGGGGCGGAGGGCGTTTGGCGCTTCGCGACCTGCTCGTCGTCGTCCAAGTCGCGCTCTGCTTCGTCCTCGTGTTTGCCTCGTTCCTTGCTTTGCATGGGCTTCAGCAAGCCCTCGAGATGAACCTCGGCTTCCGACCCCAGCAAGTCGCGACGGCGGCGTTCGAGTTGAATCTGGCGCGATATACGCCCGAACGTGGCCGTGCCTTTCAACAACAAGCGCTACAAGCCATCCAGCAATTGCCCGGCGTACAGTCCGCTGCGTATTCGAATTCCGTTCCGCTCAGCATCGATCAATCTCAGACCGGCGTGTTTCCCGCCGACAAAACCGACCTGCGGCCCTCCGACCGCATCGGCGTCACCTACTATCAGGTTTCCCCGGGGTTTTTCGCAACCATGGGAACGAAGTTGTTCGGTGGCCGCGAGTTTACTTGGCATGACGACGCGAAATCCCCGCAGGTTGCCATCGTCAACCTTGCCTTCGCAAGGCGGGTCCTGCACACCGACGACGCCGTGGGCAAGCGCTTTCGCGGCGGCGGGCTCGCTCCTTTCGCAGAAGTGATCGGCGTCGTCGAAGACGGCAAATACCAGAGCCTTACGGAATCACCGCGGCCGGTGGTTTTTTGGTCCATCCTGCAATCCTATAACTCCACTACCACGGTCGAGGTGAGGTCCGCTCTGCCCGCTACGCAGATGGTCGCTGAATTACGCCAGGCCATCGAGCGGCTTGATCCGGAGCTCCCGCTTTATGGCGTTGGGAGTCTCGAGCAGATGCAAGGCTTTGCGTTTCTCCCGACACGTGCGGCAGCCATTGCGTTGAGTGCCTTTGGCGTACTGGCCATCATGCTGGCCGCTACCGGAATTCACGGACTTGTCGCCTACGCGGTTTCCAGGCGCACGCATGAGATTGGCATCCGCATGGCCATTGGCGCCTGCCGAGGTGAGGTACTTCGGCTGGTGCTGGGCAGGACGGCCGCGCTGCTCGTTCTCGGGTCGCTTCTCGGTCTGACTCTAGCTCTCGCAGTCGGACAATTGATTTCGAGCGTTGTGTACGAAATGCAGCCGCGCGATCCGCTAGTGCTGGTGAGTGCGTGGGTCGGTATTGCCTTGCTTGCACTTTTTGCGTCCTGGGCACCCGCTCGGCGAGCGATGAGGGTCGATCCGATGATAGCTCTGCGGTACGAATGACTTTCGAAATCAGCATGGGAGTGAGGGTTATGATGTGGGCTCGGCGATTGTGGCTTCGGTTGCAGGCTTTGTTTCATCGACACCGGTTTCCTCGGCAGCTGGATGACGAAATTCAATTTCATCTCGAGCAGCAGATCGCCGAGAACATTGCCGCGGGCATAAGCCCCGAAGAGGCCCGCTACGCCGCCATGCGCGCCTTCGGCAATCCTACCTTGCTCAAGGAAGAGACCCGCGACACCTGGGGTTGGGTCTGGCTTGAGCAACTCGCCGGCGACGTTCGCTATGCCGCCCGCACCCTGCGCAAGTCTCCTGGCTTTACTGCCGTCGCCGTTCTTACGCTTGCCCTCGGCATCGGTGCCAACACTTCCATCTTCAGTCTCGTGAATGGAATTCTGCTCGTTCCTCTGCCTTTTCCCAGGCCGGAACGACTCGTCAGCATCACCGGAACCTATCCAAAGGGCGGCATCGTGGCCATGCGCGAGCAAGTGCGCGCTATGGACGTAGCCGCCTATTACGAAGGCCATGAGTTCAACCTGACAGGCCTTGGCCAACCTGTCCGCCTGACAGGCACGCTCGTTTCCGCGGAGTTTTTTGCCGTCCTTGGGGCGCGCCCAGAACTGGGGCGAACGCTTTTGCCGGGCGAGGACATTCCCGGACAGGATAATTACGTCATCCTCAGTCATACGCTGTGGCAACAACGCTTCGGAGGCAATCCCACGATCGTCGGCCGCTCGATTCAATTACAAGGCATCAACCGCCAAGTGGTCGGGGTCATGCCTGAGAATTTCCGTTTCCCTTCGGCAAAAACGCAAGTCTGGATCCCGCTGCACAACGATCCACGAAACGTGATTCAGTATTGGGCGGATGACTTCATGCCGGCGCTCGGGCGGCTTCGTCAAGGTTTCACTTTCAAACAAGCCCAAACGGAGATTCGCATGTTTCAGTCGCGCGTCAGTGCGATGTTCCCCTGGCCGATGCCCTCGGACTGGAACGCCGACGCGAGCGTGGTTCCTCTGCGGAACGGCATGGTCGCGGACGTTCGCCTGCGTCTGCTCATGTTGCTCGGTGCGGTAACACTCATTGTCCTGATCGCCTGCGTCAATGTCGCCAACCTGACGCTCGCGCGCTCGGCCACGCGCGAAAAGGAGATTGCTGTTCGCACCGCCCTCGGCGCTGGCCGGAAGCGCATCGTTGTGCAGTTGCTTACGGAAAGCGTCTTGCTCGCAGGGCTTGGCGCTTTGCTAGGACTCGCCCTGGCGACGAAGGGTCTTTCCTTGCTGAAAGCGGTGCTCCCAGCGGATACACCTCGCTTGAACGATGCACACATCGACTGGCGCGTCCTTGTCTTTACCGGGACCCTGGCCATATTGACCGGCCTCCTGTCTGGGTTGGCTCCGGCTCTGCAGTCATCACGTACATCGCCAACAAAAACGCTTCGTGCCGGCGGACACGCAACCACCCTTCCCCTCTCCCGGCGCCTGCGCAGCGGGTTGATGGTTGCCGAGGTTGCGTTTGCCGTACTGCTCGTGACTGCGGCGGGCCTTTTGATTCGCAGCTTTTGGGCGCTTTCGCATGTGAATCCGGGCTTTCGCTCCGAGCACGTCATGACGGCTCGCGTTACTCCCAACCAATCCTTTTGCAGCGATCCCCAGTGGTGCCTCGCCTTTTACCGCACGTTGTTGGACAAGATCCAGGCCTCGCCTGGAGTCGAGGGGGCCGCGCTTGTGAATACTCTTCCTCTCGGGGGCCGTGTGGCCAAACGTTCCCTGGATCTGGAGGGTTTTATCGTTTCTACCGGCCACACTTCGCCGCTCTTCTGGTTGCATATCGTGACTCCGGATTATTTTGGTGTTATGGGTATTCCCCTTCTTTCCGGCAGAGGGTTCACTCCTTCCGACGTGTCGGGTGCTCCCGTGGCCATTGTCACGGCCGAGACCGCACAGCGTTATTGGCCCAATCAAAACGCTATTGGGAAACACATTCGGCTCCTCGATGACAAAACCTGGCGCACCGTCGTCGGTGTCACTGGCGACGTTCGCGCTTACGACTTGCAACGGAATATCCCGACTTGGATGAACGGCAGCGCCTATCTGCCCTACAACTCGGCTGCCACGCTCGAAGATGGCCGCATACCTGCGGATCTTTCGATTGTGATCCGAACGATTGCAGACAGTTCTAAGATGGGAGCCACGCTTCGCGAACTCGTCGCTGGCGTAAATCCAGACGCCCCCGTCAGCGAAGTCCAGACCATGAGTACGATGGTTTCGGAGTCGGTCGCCACACCCCGGTCGACGGCGCTTCTGTTTATTGTCTTTGCGGCTTTGGCGCTCACCCTGGGCAGCATCGGTATTTATGGTGTTCTTTCCTTTCTTGTATCGAACCGGACACGGGAGATTGGAATTCGCATGGCACTCGGCGCGCAAAGGCCGGATGTGCTGCGGTCCGTACTCAAAGAAGGCGGTCGAACCTCGCTTTGGGGGATTGCCTTGGGGATGGCTGCGGCGTTGGCGCTTATGCGCGTGCTTTCAAGCGAACTCTATAGCGTCAGCGCCACGGATCCCCTTACGTTCGGCGCCGTGGCCATCATCGTTGCTGTGATCGCCCTCCTCGCTTGCTATATTCCCGCCAACCGGGCCATGCGCGTCGATCCGATGGTAGCGCTACGTTACGAGTAATTCGCGCTGGTCGCTTGACCCGAGCCTGCTCCTCATCCACATTACTGAGCTCGGCAAGCGGTGTGCTCCGCGCTTGTTCCACCACAGGCTAGCAACTCCCGGCGAGCCGGCCGACTTCATACAAGCGTCGCGGCAAGGACGTCGGTTAGCGTTAATGAGGAAGTTGGTGCTCTCGACCTTGGCGTCCGAATCTTTAAGTCCGGCACGCTCGAAGGCGCGCTACGCCAGTTCTCCCGCCACTCGAAATGCGAACAACCCTTACGCCCATGGATTGGTCCTCGTCGTTGTTGGCATTTTCAGTAGGATGGCTTATACCGTTTCTTTGCGGACTCCTGAGATTGGGATTCGCATGGCATTCGGAGCGGGACAGGCAAATGCTTTGCATTTTGGCGTCATTCCCTTTGTGCCAGGCGTTTGCAAATCGCTGTGCAATCTCCATTCGAGCAATGCATCTTTCAGCGCCGGGTGCATTGGCAACACCCTGACCGATGCTTCCGTTTTGGTTGCTTTCAGTTCAGTTGCCCACCTCGGCGCACACCAAGGGGCTTCCCCTCAGGCACTCTTAGCGGCAGGTGTGCTGATCGCGAGCACTTCTTGCACTGCGCGATAACCCTGGTCGATCGCAATGTTGGTGTATGCGTGGCCGTCGGAGTCGGAATTAGCGATGGTGATTCTCCCGAAAGGTTTGCGGCCTAGGACGCAAGGCCTCTCGGAAGCTGGCCGCTCTTGGGGCTCGAACAGAGAGTTGTACTCGTAAGCATAGCCGTGCGGCCAACGGTTCACGGTGATCGCCTGGATGTCCTTGGCGCTATCGAAACCGCCGCCCGCTAACATGCGGCCCAACTGCTCGCGAATGTTCCGCTCGAAGGTTTCGAATGGCGTAACCATGAGTTCGTAACGCCCTGCCCTAAACTGCTCCCGGGCGGTTAACCCTGGCTTGCAGGGAGTGCGAAGCAAATGCAACACGCACGGTTCTTCGGGGGAAGAAGGGAATTTGTAGTCTCCCATAGAGACAGGAAAATCCAACACCGTCGAGCTGAAATAGCTGCCCGGCGCATAAATCCCGCTGACTCCCAGCTTCTCGAAAGCCTTCCAGTTGCGAATCTGCACGTTGGTGTAGACCAGCGGCTGCTTGACCGCGTAAGCGAGCGCTTCTTTCTGCACCGGCGACATTTCGGGGCAAAGATATGGAACGATGCAGTTGTAACAAGCAAGAACGGTGGCAGCTCCGCGCACCTTGTGTGCTTTTCCTGCAAGCATGTAGGTGACTTCCACTTCCTTTGCGCTGGCGGGTTCACCCAGATGCTTTACTCGCACCGCGGTGCTGTTTAGCCGGATACGAACAGGAGAAGAAGCCTGATCCAGTTTCGTGTAATTCATCTTGGCCGTAACGATGTCTTCCATGGTGTTGCCCGGGGCGGATCCGGGAACCAAGGACCGCACCAGCAAGCGCGCGATGGACGCGTTTCCGTCAGGAAAATGGAAGATGTATGGCTCCTCTTCCCCTCCTTCTCCTCCAGGGCGGCGCGAAGCAATGGTCATGCCCTTGAATCCCGGATAGCCCATGTGACGGCAGGCTTCCGCGGATACCGCATCAATGCCGACGCAATAAAGATCGTGAGGCAAAGTTTGGTAAACCTTTGGCACGTCCTCGTGAACCTTGGCAATCCGCAGAAGAAAGTCTTTGTAGCTGGTTGTTGCCAGTTTTAGCCGCTTCTGTTCGGGCGTTAGATCCGGAAGGTAGTCAATCGCTTCTTCGGCGAGGCGAACTAAATCCTTGCACGCCTGCTCTGCGATCGGCATTTGCGCGGCGGAATGCATCGGAACGAAGTTATTGACATCGTAGCCTTCAGCGGGCCCCAGCAGTAGTTTATCTTCGCCAAACGTCTCCTTGTTAAAGAAGATCCCCGACTTCAGCCCCAGGGACTGATAACGTTTCTGGTCGTAGTATTTGTAAAAGCGCTGAACATCAATCCCCAGTTCCCTCAGAAGGCCAATCGATTCTTTGCTATAGTGGCCGGGCGCTTCGATCGATTGCGTGCCGCCATAGCCGAGCACCAGGCGGTTGCCGGCGCGGAATTCATTGCGTTTGGCGTGACCTCCAAAATCATCGTGATTGTCAAGGACGAGAATCTTGGCTTCGGAACCGACGAACTTGCGGTAGAAGTAGGCGGCGGCCAGCCCGCTGATTCCGCCGCCAACGACAACCAGGTCATAACGCTCTTTCGTGTCGACGGCATTCTCCGTATGGTTTCCGTCGCGGAGGGCGTGCGCTGCCTCGAACGAGCCCGGGTGGCTGCCTCGCATGCCTGTCAGGGCGGGCGGATAGTACCTCGGATCCTGCTGGGTGATGCCTTGGGACAGGAAGTATTCCTCGGCTGATGAGTCAGGGCCAGAGTCCTGCCCAGACAATTCTTCGAAGGGAAATAGCGAAGCGCCAATCGTCATCGCCACGCCGTTCAGAAAGTCTCGGCGGTCAATGGGGCATCTACGGCTGAGTTTTTCGTGGTTATCGGATCCAGTCATGGCATTTCCCTTAGTTCCGCTTTGGTCGAGCAGAGCATTTGACTCTGGGGTCTGGAAACGTGGGCGCGCGGGCTGTGTCCGCCTGCGTTCCAGGCCGCAAACTAGAACGTTAGCTTCAACGCCAACTGAAGGATTCTGGGATCGTAGGTCCCGGTACTCTAGCCGAAAGTTCCCGAGGTAAAAGAGGTAGCCGAGGGTGGCCGAAATTCGGCGTGATTGAAGAGGTTGAAGGCTTCCACGCGGAAGATGAGTCATCGATTCTGAGCGCCTGATTAATGTCGAGGGATTGCGGCGCGGTGACCACTCTGGAAAAGCCATCCTGTTCCGCGGCGATTGCGTAGTTGCCCACCGGGAGTTCCAGGACCTGGCCGAAGCCGTCGCTGTTGGTAACCGTGTTCCAACTTACGTTCGTGCCGGTATTCGTTACCGTAGTCTTGGCACCCGCGATTGCGGCGCCTTGCGCATCGGATGCGGTTCCGATGATTCGGCCGGTAGCCGTTTGCGCCATGGCGGAACTCGATGCGGAGAGAAAGATGGCGACAACCGTCAGGATGCATGGCCCGAAAGGCCACCTCGGTTCCTTAGCGTTCATCACACGTCCTCCATATTCTTCCCAGACAATCCCGATAAGCCGGCGGCAGCTTGCGAAACAAAGCCAAGCATCAGGGAATCGAGGAAATCAACGTCATCACCGTCTGCGATCCGAGCGTCCCCGGTACGCGCCAAGAGATGGAAATTCCTGGCGAAGGGAGAAAAGAAACACGTTGCATGCAACGAAGCCTGCGCATCGAACCCCGACACCCGCGAGCCATTCCCCAGTGTCGTTTCAACCGTCACGCCCATCTTCGAGCGAGATGCAACCTTACTATAGTTCTGGAACCCTAGAGAGGCGGCTCCGTGATGTCAAGCGAAAAATTGACATAAAGGACAGTCAGGCGAGTTCACGAACGGCTCGATAAGCCTGGTCAATGGCCTGGTCTGTGTACGCGGCGGCGGCAGCGTCGGAGTTGGCGATGGCGATCCGCCCAAAGCGCTTTCTGGCAATGTCGCAGGGCCTTTGTCCCTCGGGCCAATCGGGGTCCCAAAGAGGGTTGTATTCATAGGCATAACCGTGGGGCCAGCGATTGACGGTAATTGCCGCAATGTCGCGCGCAGGTTCGAATCCGCCCGAATACAAGGCGCGCGACAACTGATCGCGAATCTTGCGTTCAAAGACTTCGAACGAAGTCGTCAGCAATTCCCCACGCCCTGCCTTGTGCTGATCCCGTTCTGACAATCCCGGCATGCACGGCGTGCGCGTCATTCGTAGCAGAACGGGCTCATCCGGGGTCTGGGAGCATTGGTAATCCCCGATACTGACGGCCTGGTCCAGACCAACAGCGGTGTGATACATCCCGGGACACGTAACGCGTTGAATTCCAAGTTTTTCGAAGGCCTTCCAGTTTTGGACGGCAACTACGCTATAGACCAGCGGAACTTTCGCGCCATATTTCAGAGCTTCCTTCTGTGCGTTGGGCAATTCCGGACAAAGATACGGAATCATCATATTCCAACAGGCGAGCACGGCGCCTTTGGCGCGAACGGTATAAACCTTGTGGTCGCGGGCATAGCTGACTTCGACTTCCTTGGCGGAGGCCGCGTCTCCAAGATGACGCGCGCGCACAACCGTGCTACTGAGCCGAATGCGCACCGGGGAATTATTTTGATCGAGCTTGCTGTAATCAAATTTCGCTGTGACGATTTCTTCCGCGGTGTGACCCGTTGCCGCATCTGGGATGAGCGCGCGGACCAGCGACCGGGCAATCGAAGCGTTCCCGTCGGGAAAGTGAAAATGGTAGGGCTCCTTTTCCGGGGTGGCCGCGCCCATCGCCGTGAAGCCCATGCGGCGATAGGGTCCGGGCGCGAGGTTCATGCCCTGAAAACCCGGGAAGCGCAATCCCCAGCAGTCCAGAGCGGCGACACCGTCGATGCCAACGCCAAACAGACCATGTGTGCGCGTTTGGTAGAACGGAATCACGTCGGGATCGACTCTTATGAGCGTTAAGAGAAAATCTTTGTAACTCATTCGCGAGAGCTTGTCTTTCTTTTCGTCAGAAGAAAGTTCCGGAAGGTAGTCGATCTTCGCTTCCTGCACCCGAAGGATGTCCTTTTGGACTGCCTCGCTGAGAGGAGTCTTTGCCAGGAAGTCAGACCAGGAAACACCGCCCTCCCTGCCATGCGACGAGGCACCGCCGATGACGAGGCGATCGGTTGCGAAGGTTTCCTTGTCGAAGAAATACGCCGACTTCAGGCCCTTGTACACTTTGCTGTCGTCGTACTTCTCTTCGAATTTGGCGGGCTCGATTCCCAGTTCCGTGAGCAAGCCGCGCGCTTCCGGACTGTAAGGAAAAGGTGATTCGATGGAAACCGTCCCGCCGTTGGCGAGCAGCATCCGGCGGTTGGTATGAAATTCATTGCGCTTCGCGTGACCGCCGAAATCGTCGTGATTGTCCAGAATCAGAACACGAGCGGAGGGATTTTGCTTGCGATGGAAGTACGCTGCCGCCAAGCCACTGATGCCGCCGCCAACCACGATCAGATCAAAAATCTCGCCGGTTTCGACCGGCGTGGCGGCATGCTTCCAAAAGGTATTGTCGCGCTCCGCATGAGCGACCTCGAAAGAGCCGGCATGGCTTCCGCGCATCCCGGCTAGCGTAGGCGGATAATATCCGGGCTTGTCCTGGGCGGATTGCACAGCAACTTCCGCCGCCCATTCGAGGCAGGGCAGGAATCCTTCGGTCACCGTCGAGCCGATCGCAAGCGCCACGCCATTGAGAAAGTCGCGCCGCGCGATGGGCCGGTCCATGCCCAATTGTTTGTCGAGACTGTCATAAGCCATGAGGCGCCTCCAGCGAAGCCAGGCCAGTAAGCGGCACACTTCTCAGGCAAAAAAGTGGCATGACAAACCTTACTATAGGAATGTAAGGTTCATTCGGCACCGGCCACGTTAGAAAAGCGGGCGCTCTCTGTCAAGACAAAGTCTCAGATTCTCGAACCATCATTTTCGGTGATGCCATGGCTTTAACTGAACAAGATGGGTTTCTGCAATAGCCGGCTCCTAGCCCACGACCGCTTTGTCCGCAGCCTGCAACCCCCGATCAATAATTGCGATGCCTTCCCGAAGCTCTTTCTCCGAGATGCACAGCGGCGGATTGGTGAAGAAAGTATTCCAGCGCACGAACGTATAAAGCCCCTGATCAAGGAAGAATCCTCTTAGAGCTGCCATTTCTTCGGAGCTACCGTTGAACGGCGCCATCGGCTCGTGCGTCTTCCGATTGCGTATTAATTCCACCAAGCCAAACAGTCCAATCGAGCGGACCGCCCCCACGGAGGCATGCCGGGATGCCAGTTCGGAGAGCAATTGCTTCAGGACCTGACCCATCTTTTTTGCATTTTCGATTAAACCGTCTTCTTCGTAGACGCGGATCGTCGCTAACGCAGCAGCGCAACCCATGGGGTGACTGTTGTAAGTGAGACCGCCGTAGAAGACATGGTCCTGAAAGTACTTTGCGATGTGGCGGCGCATGCCCACAGCGCCGAGCGGGAGATAACTACTGGTAAGCCCCTTGGCCATTGTGATCAGATCGGGCACGACCTTCCAATGGTCCACGGCGAACCATTCGCCGGTACGGCCAAAGCCGGACATGACTTCGTCGGCGATCATCAAGATCCCATGCCGGCTGCAAATTTCGCGCACGCCTTGCAAGTAACCGTCCGGCGGAACGAGAACTCCATTCGTGCCCGTAACCGGCTCCAAAATGAAGGCAGCGATTGTTTGCGGTCCTTCGAGTTGGATGACTTCTTCAACATTCCCGAGGGCCCGCTCGACGGTATCCCATCCACGTTCTATCCCGTGATATGGATCGAAAACGCGAATGACACCGGGGATGCCCGGCTCATTCGCCCAGCGCCTTGGGTCGCCTGTGAGCGACATGCTCCCGGCGGTGGCTCCGTGGTAGGAGCGGTAGCGCGCCAGAATCTTGTGCCGCCCCGTAAATAGCCGCGCAATCTTGATCGCGTTCTCGTTCGATTCGGCGCCGCCATTGGTAAAGAAGAAAGTATCGATATCCCCTGGCGTGATTTCGGCAAGTTTCGCTCCCAGCCGCGCGCGTGGTTCTGTGGCCATGAATGGGCTCGCGTAAGCCAGTGTGGAGGCTTGCTGGTGCATCGCTTCAATAACCCGCGGATCGCCGTGCCCGATGTTGACACTCATCAGTTGACTATTGAAATCGAGGAAGCGCTTCCCTTCGGGCGTCCAGAAATAGACGCCCTTGGCTTTCGCTACCGGCAACGGGTCGACTTTTGCTTGAGCCGACCATTCAAACAAAGTGTGCTTTTTGACCAAGGTGATCATCTCCTCCCCGGTCATTTTTTCCGCCGCCACATGTGTTGTCACGTTGTCCTCGGTGAAGAGTCAAATTGTCTACCGTAAACTCCTCAAGCAGTCAGCAGTTCCTGCACGGCGCGATACGCCTGATCGATCGCAACATCCGTGTATGCCGTCGCGCCAGAATCGGTGTTGGCGATGGCGATTCTGCCGAACTTCTTTCTGCCAATCACATTCGGGCGCTCTGCTTCCGGCCAGTTCGGATCAAAAAGTGGGTTGTATTCATACCCGTACCCATGCGGCCAGCGATTGATGGTAATCGCCTCAATATCTTCCGCGGGGTGAAAGCCACCTGGGCCGAGGATACGCGCGAGTTGGTCACGCGTCTTGCGCTCGAAATCTTCAAACGAAGTTACCAGCAGTTCCATGCGTCCGGCTTTGTGCTGTTCCCGAGCCGGAAGGCCCGGCTTGCAGGGTGTCCGGCTAAGATGCAAGAGGATGGGCTCCTCGGGGGATTTCGGGCTATGATAGTCGCCGATGTTGATGGCGGCATTCAAGCTGACGGAATCCCAATACGAGCCTAGCGCACGCACAGATTGTATTCCAAGTTTTCGAAATGCAGTCCAGTTCCGGATGCCGACAGTACCGTAGACGAGTGGCACTTTGACCAGGTAATGGAGCGCCTCCTTCTGTTTCTCGGGCAATTCCGGGCACAGAAACGGAATCATCATGTTCCAGCAGGCCAGCACGCATGACTTCGCGTGGACTTTAAACAAATCTTTTCCACGCGTGTAAGTGACTTCAACTTCTTGCGCGGCCGTGGGCTTGCCCACGTTTCGGGCTGCCACAACGGTGCTGTTCAGCCTTAGCCGAATCAAAGAAGCCGGCTCGTCTAATTTAGAATAGTCTGCGCGCGCAGTCACAATGTCCTCTACCGAGTGCCCGGGGATCGCCTCCGGTATTAAGTCGCGGACAAGCAGGCGGGCAATCGTGGCATTTCCGTCCGGAAAGTGGTAGCGATACGAGCCCCCGTTCGCATATCCTGCCGCGGAATAGCTCATGTTGGGAGCGGCACCGGGCTCGAGGTGCATGCTCTGAAATCCCGGCAATCCGATGGCCCAGCAATCGAGAGCCGGCTCGGCGTCGATGCCCACGCCCCACTCACCGTGCGTGCGCGTTTGGTAGAACGGGATCACCCCGGGATTTGCTTTTGCGATGTTCAATAGAAAGTCCCGGTAGCTCATTTTGGAAAGCCGAGCCTTCTTTTCTGTAGAGGTAAAGCCAGGCATATAGTCGGTCTTTGATTCCTCGATGCGCGCAATGTCCTCGCGCACGGCCTCGCTCAGAGGCGCATCAGCCAGGAAGTCTTTCCATGTCTTCGCTTTCTCGCTTTCGTGAGGCCAGCCGCGACCGCCGCCCGGGACGCCTACCAGGAGTTTGTCGGACCCGAATGTCCCCCGGTCAAAAAAGAGTGCGGGTTTGAGTTCTAGAGAAGGATACAAAGTGCGATCGGCAGTTGCTTCCTCAAGCCTTGGTGGATCGATGCCCAGCTTCTTCAGCAATCCGTCTGCTTGCCGGCTGTAGGGCGTTGGGCTGTCAATAAGAAGAGTCCCTCCATTGCATAACTGCAGCTTTCCCCCGAGATGAAACTCGTTTCGTTTGGCGTGGCCGCCAAAGTCGTCGTGATTTTCCAGAAGGAGAATTCGAGATGATTTTCCAACGTGCTCTCGAAAGAAGTGCGCTGCCGAGAGGCCGCTGATACCAGCGCCTACGAGAACGAGATCGTAAGCTTCCTTCGTATCGACGGGTGCTGGGGCTGTCTTCCAAAAAGTGCCATCGCGAAGGCTATGCGCGGTTTCGAACGAGCCGGGATGGCTCCCGCGAAGGCCCGTCAGCACTGGCGGGTCGTCATCAGCCTGGTTCGATGGTTCGATGCCTGGTCCACCCTCGCCAAGCGTGGTTCCGGCAAAGAGGGCGCCGCCAATGACTACGGCCGCCCCATTGATGAAATCTCGGCGCGCAATAGGCCGATCCATCCCCAGATAGCGGTCGTAGTCTTTGCTCATGAATTCCTTCCCATCGGCATTCATCGCCGATCGCTCGACACCAACGAAAGCAAAGTCATTTGTGTCCAGGTCGATATTCTCCACGCCTACCTTGGTCTTGTAAATTTGCATTTCTCTTGTTACCTGCTCGTCCGATGGCTCTCTCGGCCCTTTCACTGGCGAACCGACCCGCTAGCCCCAGGCGCTGGTCCGAATGCTTACCAGCAGATGGCGCGGAGCAATTCTCGGTGGAATCTCCCTTGACGCCTTGGGCTTTGAAAATTTGGCGCCGCGAAGCGGTACGCAATGCCCAGTCCAACGGATGTCAACGAGAAACAGACTGTTGACGCGTGTTGCGCATTTTGGTCGAGGCTACCGACGGATCCCGATGGCCCCGGAGAACCCTGAGAAGTTTTCACTTGACAATCCGGTACGCTCTCCATAACTTTGCACAACTATTGTAAGGTTGTTGCAGCAAGTAGAACCGTTGTGAACGGTCGAGAGCTGGAGGCCGGCCGGGGTGCAGGCCAATTCCGATGGCCGCACGGAATAACTTCTTGTGTCCGGACCACGCATTCTCAGCTATTTCTCAGCCGTTCTTTGTTTTTCCACGAGCGGCGAGCAAAAACATTGGTTTCCCTCCGAGCACCGTCAGTCGTAGCCTTTCCGCAAATCGGTCTGCAGGAGATCGCCGATGAAAAATTGGAAACTTTCGTCATTGGGCTTGATTCTTGTAGTTGCTGATACGCTCCTTGGCCAAACGGCGCTCACGTCACTGCGCGGCTCGGTCGCCGATCCCTCCGGGGGAGTCGTGCCGAACGCACAAGTGGCTCTGGACAATAAGGCCACTGGCGCACATATGACCCGAACTACGGATTCCAGCGGCGACTATAGCTTCCTGCAGATCCCTCCGGGCCGCTACACCGTGAGAGTCGCCATGGCGGGCTTTGGAACTCAGTCCAAAGAGGCCGAATTACTTGTAAACCAGCCGGCAACGATCAACTTCACGCTTTCCGTTCAGGAATCCAAAACCACGGTCGAAGTTAGCACGGAAGTTCAAACCATAAACGCCACGGATGCCAGCATCGGAAACTCCGTCAACAACACGACAGTAGAAGCACTGCCGATGGAAGGGAGAAATGTGCCTGACCTGTTGAGCTTGCAGCCTGGAGTGCTCTATCTGGGCCAAAAATTCAACAATATTAGCAGCGCCAGCCGCGACACGGACAGCCGCAGCGGAGCGGTTGCGGGAGCGCGGTCGGATCAAACCAATGTGACTTTAGATGGAATCGACAATAATGACCAGCGGCAGGGTTACGCCTTCACCGGCGTTCTGCGCTCGACACTGGACTCTCTGGAAGAGTTCCGAGTGACCACGACAGACGCCAATGCAGATAGTGGCCGATCCTCCGGTGCGCAAGTGGTTCTTGTAACCAAGAGCGGCACGAACCAACTCCACGGGAGCGTTTACGAATACAACCGGAACGCGGCGGCCGTGGCGAACGACTTCTTTAACAAGACGGCACAACTTCAAGCCGGCCTGCCGAACAAACCTGGCTCCCTGATTCGCAATACGTTTGGGGCTTCGGTCGGAGGCCCGATCAAGCATGACAAACTATTCTACTTTTTGAACTACGAAGGCCAGCGAACGGCCGAGAACAAGCAAGTGTTCCAAACCGTGCCTACGCAATCTTTTCGCAACGGCACCTTAAAATATGTGGCCGCGGCCGGCAACCTCGTCACCCTTTGCAGCTCCGTATCCGTATCCAAGGGCAACTGTCCGAATGCCAGCCCCAAGGATGACCTGGGAGCCATGGATCCGAATTGCTCATCGAAAGGGACTTGCCCCTGGGGGCCAGGCGCCGATCCTAATTCTCTTGCTACGTTCCAAGCCTATCCCATGCCAAACACGTTTGGCGGCGACGGACTCAACACCGGAGGCTTCACGTTTTCTGCGCCTAATCCGGCGAGCCTTAATACCTACATCGCCAAGATGGACTATGAAATGTCCGATCACAGCCACTTGTTTGTTCGCGGCATTCAGCAAGGCGACAGAATTTCGGCTTCACCGCAGTTTCCCGGACAGCCAGCCAGTTCGGAGATCATCGACACGTCGAAAGGGCTGGCTGCAGGCCATGTGTGGACCCTTAGGCAGAACTTGATAAACAATTTTCGTTATGGCTACATCCGACAGGGATTGAACGTCACGGGTGCCGGAACCGCATCCTATTCCGACTTCGCCGGATTGAGCCCGCTGACTGCGGAAAGTCGAAGCACCTTTCTCAACGTTCCTGTACACAACTTCCTGGACGACGTGAACTGGATCAAGGGAAAGCACACCCTGCAGTTTGGCGTGAATTGGCGCATCATTCATAACAACACGGCCTCGAACGCCGTATCGTTTGCTTCCGCATCGAGCGGGGCGGGCAACATCAGTCAGGCGGCGATCGCGGGCACGGGGCAGAGCTTCGATCCAGCCGCGTTCGGCTATCCCGCAGTAGCCGGCTGCTTCGGCACCAGCTATGACAACGCCGTAACGAGCATGGCCGGCCTGCTCTCGACGATCACCGCCAACAACAACTATAAGGTTTCGCAGGATGGCACCCAGGCGACGCTCTTGCCCATTGGTCAACTAATCCCGCGTCACTTCAAAGCTAACGAATTCGAATGGTACGTGCAGGACTCCTATCGCCTGAAACCGAACTTGACGGTCACTCTCGGCCTACGGCACAGCCTGCTCGAAACCCCTTACGAAGTAGACGGCCAGGAGGTGGCTCCGACCGTCGACCTGCACCAATGGTTTGAGAACCGGGCGATCGCTGCAAGGCAAGGTCTCGGCGACCAGCCGGAATTCTCCTTCATACCTTCCGGTCAGAGCCGCGGTGGCCAGCCCTACTGGCCGATGAACAAAGACAACTTCGCGCCCCGCTTTTCGATCGCCTATTCACCGGGTCTCAACGAAGGTATCGGGAAGAGCCTATTTGGCGGCCCCGGAAAGACCTCCATCCGGGCTGGCATCGGCATGTACTACGATCACTTTGGCGAAGGAATTGTAGACGGGTTCAGCCAGTTTGGCTCTTTCGGACTGACCAGCACGCAAGCGGCACCGTCCAATATTCTTACACCAGATGATGCTCCGCGATACGTAGGGAGGACGAGCGTGCCCACCAATATTCTTCCTCCGCCCAATTCCAGTGTAAGTTATCCGGCAACTCCCCCAGATGACCCGAACACGACCGGATTTACGTTCAACTCCAATGGGATCGATGGCAACCTTAAAACCCCCTATTCCATTGCTATGGATTTGTCCGTGCAACGCCAGCTTCAAGGTGGATTCACGCTTGAAGTAGCCTATGTGGGGCGGCGTGGAAGGCATTTGTTACAGCAGCTCGATCTTGCCGCGGCCACCGATCTTGTCGACCCCAAGTCTGGGATGGATTACTTCACTGCTGCCACATTGATGACCCAGTTCGCCTTGGCACACGGCCAAAACAGAAATGCGGTGATTCCGCCAATTCCCTACTTTGAGGACCTCTTCCCTACTGCGGCGGCCAACGGATTCAGCGCGACCCAGAACATCTATACTGGCTCAGGGGGAAGCGCCAACTGCCCGTCTGGTTTCCGGTGGGCCAACCGCCCTGGTCGAGAGATAGGCGCACCGTTCCGTTTGGGCCTGCTTGCTACACAATTGGCGAACGGGGGCGGTTCGCCGGTTTGTTTTGGGTTGCCGCCGGTTCCGTTCTGGAATCCGCAATTCTCTTCGCTGATGGCCTGGTCCTCCATCGGAATCAGCAACTACGACGCCGGGCAATTCATCTTGCGTCATCCCATGACCCACGGGCTACAAATGGATTTTAGCTACACTTTTGGAAAATCCATGGATATGGGGTCGGATGCCGAACGGACGAATTCCCAGGGCACGACTTCCACTACGGTAAGCGGCCTCGGTCCCGGAAGCACCACCCGAAGCTTTATCGAGAATCCGTGGAACCCCAGACTGAACTATGCGCCATCGGATTTCGACATCCGCCACGTCATCGCCACAACCTGGGTGTACGCGCTGCCATTCGGTCGCGGTAAGTGGCTGGGTGGCAAGGCCGGCGCAGGGCTGGACGAAATCATCGGTGGCTGGCAACTATCGGGCCTGGGTCGCTGGACCAGCGCATTGCCATTCAGCGTCGTTGACACACGCGGGTTCACCAACAATTTCTTGTTCAACGACTTCATGGTCGAGACGGGCCCTGTTCAATCGGGACTATTTCATGATCCGGTGACTGGCGCGCCGATCGCTTTCCCGAATCCTGCCGCGGTAGTTGCCGGAGTCTCCATCACACCGGATGTTCCCGCAACACTCACTCCGCTCCGCTTCGCGTATCCGGGAGAGGCGGGAAGCCGCAATGCTTTCCGTGGCCAGGGCTTCTTCGGCATCGACGCCAGCTTGGCAAAAACCTGGAAAGTAAATGAGCGAGTGGCGCTAAAGTTTGCATGGGACGTCTTCAACGTCACGAATTCCGTGCGTTTCGACACCAATTCGATTGACA
>Ga0182033_10000146_pt1 | contig 32328 bp, 31 predicted proteins | sample tim00Cox0000000H_FD_125968 | JGI IMG/M metagenome (GOLD analysis project Ga0182033, IMG submission 125968) | Lab enrichment of tropical soil microbial communities from Luquillo Experimental Forest, Puerto Rico - timezero.00C.oxic.00.000.00H | ecosystem: Environmental > Terrestrial > Soil >...
TGCCCGCTTACACCGATCTCAAGCTGCATGACATCAGTGCAACGAGCGACCCGAAAACCGATCCCGAATGCGAGCCCCTCGACCAAAATCAGTCGGCAGGCTCCCCGGGGTTCTTCGCCGGGAATTGCAAATTCATCACCCGCAAACTCTGGGGTTTTTACAACCAAGGAGGTGCTTTCATGCATCACGGAAAGTTCACCACTGCCAGGGAAGCCGTCGAAGCACACAACGGTGAAGCTCTCGCTCAGCGCAAGGCATTTGATGCTCTTCCCGGACACCTTCAGAACGACTTGATCGAGTTCTTGAAGTCGCTGCAGGTTTTGCCGCAGGGCTCGAAATCGCTGGTGGTGGACGAGCGCGGTAACCCGAAAGAGTGGCCGCCTTCAGCCGAGTCTCCGGAGAATTAGCCGTTGGGCATGTCTCGAGGCGATTAGACGATTAGAGTGCGAGCTTGACTCCACCCGCGAGGGGCCGCAAAAGCCCCTTCCTTTAGGGTTCTTTAGGGTGGGATATAAGGCCCCTTATGGCGGCGTCTTCCGTTGTTGGATGAAGGTCAAGCAGAAGTCCGGCTTGAATCGTGCCGAGCTCGACGCCAGCCCCTTCGAACTCCGCCACCAGTTGCAGTAGAAACTGACGTGGCGCGGCGGGTTGCTGGTAGCCGTAGCTCCGAAAAAGAACCGACCGAGGGTATTTGTGCGTGCATGAGGCGCGTAGGAATCCTCCCCTTCGGGGCCTTTCAGCGAGGGGACGATGTCAAGAGAGTGCGACGAGCTCGTAGTCGGCAAGGTCTGGAAGATCGAAGCTAACGGTCTCGGCTTGTTGCTGAAACTTTAGTGTGGCTGCCGAACGCAGGGCGCGAACATTCTTGACTACCCGATCCTTGCCGACCCGAAAACGCACGCGCTGCGCTCCGAGTGTATACGTATGGCGGATGGCTTCATGCGTCATATTGGGATTCGTGTAGTTCAGCAGATGCAGCGCGTATCCGGGTTCCGTCTCCCACGCAAATGCCTCAATAAGCCCCTCGCCAGTGATCGAAACGCGGGGCTCCGGCCCGCGCACCCACCTGATCGCGTTCTGTAAAAGCTGGCTGATGTCGCTGTTTCCGGACCGCCAACAAGTACGGTCAACGTCTCCGGCGAAATAAACGATGCGTGATTTTCCTTTCTCCTGGAATACCGCGGCCGGCTCGGTCGTCCGTGGTGTTCGGGGATAAACCATTTCTGGCGGGAAGGCCGGGTACGCGGGAACCACGCTCAGCGTTAGCGGAACCGCCGTACTGATCGGTACGCGATTCTCGGCTCCGGGAAGCAGAGCCGTGCCGTTGAAGCCTTCGAGGACCGGATGGCGGGCCTCTATGCGTGCGTAACTGTTCCCATGTGGACCGATGACATCGCTAGTCACATGGGCGTCAAAGAGATCAGCCAGTTGGAAATCATTTCGGGGTTCTCCCCACTCCGAATAGCGTGAACTTTCAAAAGTGGCGAGAAGCGAGCCGCCATCCTTCACATACTGCCGGATCGCTTCACACTGAGCTTCGCTCAGATACGCAGCGTTGGGTAAGAGTAAGGCGTGATACTTTGTAAGATTTGCGGCGTCGAGATTTCCTTCGTGTACCAAATCGAAGAAGAACCGGCCTTCGAGCAGCGCGTAGTAAACTCCTTGCAAGTAATCGATGGGACCACCGCGATAACGTGGCCGCTTGGACTCTGGCCGCGAGTAAAATGCCACCGAGCGCTGAGGATAGAGAACGGCCACATCCGCAATCGTGCGGCGGTTGCGGAAGTGCGCTTCGTTTGCCGCCAGCCAGTCAAAGAAGGAACGGCCCACTTCGCGCCACCGGTTATCCTCGGGGGAGCCGCCAAGCCAGTGAAACCATGGCACCATGCCACTGGCTGTGGTCTGGGCCATCCAAAGCGTCAGCTCCGCCGGGGATTTTGAGACGTGCCGCCAGACAGGTTGCGCATTGCTGTAAGCCCCTGAAACATTCGTGATCGTGCGACCCTGCATAACGGAATAGGCTACGCGGCCCTGCTGTGCGCAATTCCATATCGGCGTTTCGCCAGCGCGCCCCTGATGGTCGGCATTGAACCAGGCTGCAACGCTGCTGAGCTGCTTCAGATCTTTCACCGTATCGAAGCCGCCGCCAAGGTTCCCGACGTACACCGACTGCGAGTTCTTCTCTCGCGCAATGTTGTCCCACAGGCGCCAAATCTCCTGTATGCGATCCATGTACGCTCGATAGTAGTTGCGATAAAGGGGATTCGAGATGTCGGTCTCAGCAGGCGGCTCTCCGCCTAGTTTTGCAAAGAGGTTTCGGCAGTTTTCGCAGTAGCAAACACGCAGCGGGCCTGTCGAGGGCCAGCCATTTGTAAAGAATCCGTCGATGGAATACCGTTGGTTGATTTCGCGATAGATTGCACTCATCTGCTCGGTGAAATACGTGCTGAACATGCACGTTGCATACAGCCAAGGCGACTCAGCATGAGGTCTTGGCGCTCCATCCTGATTGCGCTCGAACCATTCCGGATGAGCTTTCAACGCATCTTCATAGGCGAGGTTGCAATCCATGCGCGCGACGGCGCGGATGTTACGCCGTTTCATCGCTGCGACTAACTCGCCAAACAGGTCTCGCGTGCCGAGGAACTGACTGCGACGGTGATAAGGCACTTCCGTGGGATAGAAAGCGAGAATGCCGCCGCCGTTCAGCAGCACGGCATCGACCTTCAGTGACGCCCAATAATCGCCCCACGCTTCGGTATCCATCGTCAGCGGATCGCGTTCGTTGTAGTTAATCTGTCCACACCGTCGCATCGTCGCGAACCACGCACTTGTGGAAGTCGGGCTTGCGGGACTCCGTGATGGTGTGAAAGCACCGACAAGGTCGGTTGGGGTTGCTGCGACGGACGTCGCGGTAAGCAAGAGAAATGAGCGCCTATTCATCTTTTGACACTCTCCCCTCCCTGAAGGGCCCTAAAGGAAGGGGCTCTAAGTAAAGCCCCTCGGGTAAGCCATCCCCCGCCGCTCGGAGGTTCGCCAAACGCATTTCAGAATACTTGCGCGAGAGGATCACGCCGTCAGCGCCGGCACGAAAAGCGGCGCGCACGGCTTCGCGCACATCTTGTGGTTCGGTCTTTTTCTCGTTCTGGCCTGTAGGAATATCGACATCAATACCGGGCCAGATTCTCGCCGCGCCGTCTGATTCAGAGTGAGATGAAACGCCATTGATCGCGCGTCGCGTTTCCCTTTCAACGTAATCCGCCGACAGACCTTTGCGGGGAAGGTCCGCAAGATTCGCTTCCTTGTAATCCAACACTTTATACGCACGGCCGAGGACTTCCTCCGGCGAGAAATCGCCAAAGATTGTGCGGCTCACGCTGTTCACGTAGGAGGCAAGCCGAGGTCCGCCGCAGTTGTTGTACATCACCACTTTCAGGAAATCGGAATACTTCTGAAACTCAGCATAGTCCTGCTCGGCACGATAGAACGGACTGAAGGAATTGTTATGCCAGATGTGCCACCCGACCATGACTGTCGGACGAATGGATTTGGCGAATTGATAGATACTCACGTACGTGCCGTGCTGGCCGTCGTTCCACAGCTTTTCCCAGGCAAGAATTTCCGGATACTGTACGAGCAGACGCCAGTAAGAAACGAAATAGCCGTCATTTGGACGCGAGCCCGCTCGGGACTCGCGGACCAACGATGCGAGTTTTGTATAGCCGTCAACGGCTCGTTGTACGTCGATTCCGCGTGCCTTGGCTTCTCGTCTGCAGAATTCGCAAAAACAGGTGACTTCCGAGGGATTCGTCCCTGCGCCACCATGAGATGACCCGAGTGCATTGTTGAAAGGTCCCTGACGTTCGCTGCCGCACATCACCCCGTCAATGGGGTAGCTGCGAACATAATCCTCCGTTAGCGCCTGCCAAAACGCCTGCACTTCGGGGTTGTGGAAACAGAGCGTGCCTGCTTTTTTGCCAGACAGCGTTACTTCCTGCAAACGGTCGATGCCCTCAAGATCACGACGAAAGACATCTTCGTACCAGCAGAAAGTCTTCATATTTCGTGACTGTGCCTTCGGCAGAACGCTTGCGAGTACGTCGAACCCCGGATGATCGGGTGACTGAATTTTTCTCAGTGACGTACGCGCGTAGAAGCGTTCATGTGTGGTTGCAAAATTGCCGCCGTGAAAAGCCGTGTCGTACTCCTGTTTGCCGTGGTCCGGTAACGGCTGTTCGGGAACTTGCCTCCCGGCGATCCCGCGTCCGTAGGAGAAGGTTGCGATGAACAAGCCATTGATGTGCGCATCCCGTTGAAAGCGATCCAAAACGGGATCAATACCTTCATCGACGAAAGAGACGGCTCCTACTTGAATGCCGATCATAGGAGCAGGGCGTTGTTGTTGTGGTGTGTCCGCCGCCCTGGCGGTGTCCACCGTGAGGACGGCGGCACCGAGAGCAGTCTGCATGAAATCGCGTCTGTTCATTTGGAAGTCCTCAGAACGGGAGCCATAGTTCAAACTCTAGAGATTCCGGCTGCCCAATTTAGATGTAACCATCATGAACGTCGAGCTAAGGGGATTGGAGTTAACCGTTCCCCAATTCGGATGATTTATTAGATTAAACGCCTCGGCGCTAAATTGAAGGTGCAAGGCTTCCTTCAGTGGGAATGATTTGTACGCCGCAAAAATTCCATTGCCAGAATCCCGGATTGTTGAATTGAATATATTTCTTGTATCGCCCATCGCGAAAGCGCCTTCGCAGACGCGGTGAATGCGCTCTTGCAGTAAACTGTTGCCCCGACCCCCTCAAACGGCGTAGAGCAGCCGTTTGGGTTGCTGGAGACGAGCCAGAACTGGTTTCCGCTCCCCGGCCCAATTCTCGCATAGTCGATGTTCGTGCGCACCGAGAAGGGTACACCGGAGTCAAACTGATTTACTCCGGAAATTGCTCATCCACCGATCACCATTTTCGAAATGTTCCCCGACCACGCATCGGCAAGTTGCAGGTGTAGCTCACAGTCAGTGCCTGCGGCACATTGTAATCAGACGGCCCCCAATAATTCGCATCGTTGTACGAGTTGGGCAGCACGTCCGTAAGCGATCCATGCTTCGCATTTGCGGTGCGGGCGTTTCCTCGCAAAGTGCGGAGCACCATGCCAGGAAGTGAAGGGGAGCAACGGGAAGTAGGTGCCCCGCTGGAGACCGCGAGAATTACAGATGGGCCAACAAGTGAGGCTATCTTGTGGGTCTCTAAGTGTCTTTCCTGTCCCTACTTGACCGGCGTTTCGAGTCCTCGATAATTCGGACATAAGAGCGCAGGCCGCTCCACGCAGGTTGATTCAGCGCGAGCCACGACGTGTGGTCCGCCGTCTCTGTCGAAACTCGGTCACTAACGGGAGGGAATGAACCGTGAGTTGCGAATCCGCTGTTCACACATGCGGCGATCAGACGAGAGCCGTAATTGGCCTCCATTCGGTAACTTGGAGCGACGAATTGCCCCAGCATGCGCGCACGCTCGGGTGCTCCATCCGGTTTGAGGAAATTTACGAGCGATTCCGCAGCAGGATTCAACGCCTTGCATTGCGGATCACGCGCAACCCTGAAGACGCCGAAGACGTGGTCCAAGAATGTTTCATGAGGGCCTTCGTATACTGGAACACATTCTCAGGGAGATCAAAGCTTTCAACATGGATTTCGCGAATCTGCATAAACGTTGCCTTGATGAAAATTCGCAGGCGCCGGAGATATGAGTTTTCGCTGGATGATATCTTGGTGCGTCCGTGGGCAGGACGCTGCGCTGAACTTGTATCGGATCAGCCCGCTCCTGACCAGCGCCTTCGCCAGATCGAACTTCAAGAGATTCTAGCCGCGGAGCTCGCACAACTGAGCCCCAGTCTCTCAAGGGTTGTGGACCTTCATTATTTCGCAGAGCTTTCCACCCTGGAGTGTGCGCAAATCCTGGGTATCTCACTGTCGAATGCAAAATCCCAACTTTCTCGCGCTAAGCGCAAGCTGCGGCCAGCTTTTGAGCGACGTTTCCGACGGCCGATTATTTCTTTTCGTCTTGGTTGTTGTCGAGCGCCTTCGTTTCAATAGCCGGCCGCAACGCAGACTTACACGGTCGCGAAGCATAGGTGATAGCGCAGCATGGGCAACAGACTTCGGCACAGAATCGTGATCCTGGGAGCAGGATTCGGCGGGCTATACACGGCGCTGAAACTTGAAGGCGTACTGTCTCGCTTGCCGTACGTCGAAGCAACTCTCGTAAACCGCGAAAACTTCTTCCTTTTTACGCCCATGTTGCATGAGGTTGCGGCGAGCGACGTGGACATCACGCATATAGTCAATCCTATCCGGAAACTCCTTCGAAAGGTGAATTTCTTCCACGGAGAAGTGAAGGGAATCGATCTTGCCACCAAGCGGATTCAAGTGGTGCACGGTCCTGAGCATCACCCTCATCAGATTGAGTACGACTACCTAGTCATCGCACTGGGAGGGATAACGAACTTTTACGGTATTCCGGGTCTGCAAGAGCACGCGCTCACGATGAAGTCGTTAGGCGACGCGATCCATTTGCGTAATCGGCTTATCGATCTGCTGGAGGAGGCAGACTCTGAGTGCGCGGTTGGCACGCGTAAGGATCTCCTGACGGTCGCAGTTGCCGGTGGCGGATTTGCCGGAGTCGAAACGATCGCCGCATTGAGCGACTTTCTCCGCCAGGCGACGAAATTCTATCGGCATCTCAGTCAGGATCTTGTTCGCACCGTCTTGATTCACGCTGGACCTTTGATCTTGCCGGAACTCGGGGAAGACCTCGGCGCCTACGCACAGAAAAAGCTTTCGAAGCGCAATATCGACATTCGGACCAACACCAAGGTTCACGGCGTATCAAAGAATGGGCTGGAATTAAGCGATGGAACGACATTGCCTGCTGCCACGGTGATTTGGACCGCTGGTACATCCCCAAGCCCAATTCTCGAGACACTTCCCTGCAAGAAACAAGGTGGGCGCTTGGTGGTGAACGAGTTTCTGGAAGTGCCTGGCTGCGAGGGGGTATGGGCTCTGGGTGACTGTGCTGTAGTCATTGATCCGCGAACGGCCAAACCCTATCCGGCAACGGCGCAGCACGCTATGCGCGAGGGGAAGACAGTCGCCGAGAATCTCTTGGCGGCGATTCGCGGCGGCACGAAGAGACCTTTCAAGTATTCGACGATTGGGATGCTCGCGGCGACCGGGCGGCGGACGGGAGTCGCCAACATTCTGGGCCGCAACTTTTCGGGGTTCATCGCTTGGTTTCTGTGGCGGACCATTTACTTGAGCAAACTTCCTCGCCTCGAGAAGAAACTACGCGTCGCTTTGGACTGGGCCTTGGACCTTTTATTCACGAAGGACTTGGTGCATTTCATGATCCTGCGATCCACAGGCGTGTCACGCGAAAGTGATTCAAAGTTTGCGACCAACGATGCAGGTGGAGTGCCTCAGGCCGAAACGGGCGGGGCATCCCTGAGGAGCCCTTCCCCGATTCTAGGAGCGAAACTTGCTCGCTGATCATCAGTTCGACGTCATCATCATCGGCACCGGCGCCGGCGGAGGCACGCTCGCCTACGCTCTTGCAACTCTAGGCAAACGGATTTTGCTCCTCGAAAGAGGAGGCTACGTCCCGCGTGAGAAGGACAACTGGAACCCTTTGGCGGTCAACGTCCTAGGGAAATATCAAGCAAAAGAGATTTGGCAAGATGAGGCCGGTCAACCGCTTCACCCGCATACGAATTACTACGTGGGTGGAAATACCAAGTTTTATGGAGCGGCCCTGTTCCGCTTGCGAAAGGAAGATTTTGGAGAGTTGCGGCATCAGGGGGGCGTATCTCCGGCTTGGCCCATCAGCTACGACGATCTCGAGCCTTATTACTTGAAAGCGGAGAACTTGTATCACGTACACGGCGAACGCGGCGTGGACCCGACTGAGCCGCCGGCGAGCGGGCCCTACCCATACCCACCCGTCAGCCACGAACCACGGATGCAGCAACTGAATGATGATTTTGCTGGTTTAGGACTGAAGCCATTTCACGTACCGCTTGGCGTCCAACTCGACGAGAAAGATCGACATACGAGCAAGTGCATTCGCTGCGAAACGTGCGACGGTTTTCCGTGTCTGGTGCACGCGAAGTCCGATGCCCAGGTGGTGTGCGTGGACCCGGCGCTTCGATTCCCGGGCGTAAAGCTATTGACCAACGCCTATGTTGAAAAGCTGAAGACCAGCCCAACCGGGCGCGCGGTCACAAGCGCAGTTGTTCGGCGGAACGGAGCGACGGAGGAATACTCCGCCAGCATCGTCGTCGTTTCCGGCGGAGCGATTAACTCCGCGGCGCTCCTGCTTCGATCGGCCAATGATAAGCACCCGCGGGGACTCGCAAACAGCTCCGACATCGTAGGTCGGCACTATATGGGGCATGTCAATTCCGTCCTTATGGCCGTTTCCAAATGCCCCAATCCAACCATCTTCCAAAAGACGCTTGCGGTAAATGACTTTTATTTCGGCGCGAAGGAATGGCCATACCCGATGGGGCACATTTCTTTCGTTGGCAAACTCGATGGCGAAACGTTGAAGGCCGGTGCGCCGGCCATTGCGCCGCGATGGACGCTTGAATTGATGGCCACCCATTCGATTGATTTCTGGTTGACCTCGGAGGATCTGCCTGATCCGAACAATCGGGTCACCATAGGACGCGACGGGAGGATCGTGCTCGCGTATCGACCAAATAACGAGGCAGGGCACAAACGTTTGATCTCCAAACTGGAACGGTTGATGCAACAACAAACCAAGTGCGCAGTTCATGGGCATGAGTGCCATGAAGGGTTGTTCGCAAGGAATTTGTTTGCCGGGCAGCGCATACCGCTCGCCGGCGTGGCGCACCAGAACGGCACGATCCGCTTCGGCAATGATCCGAAAACATCGGCGCTGGATTCGACCTGCAAAGCTCACGATTTAGACAATCTCTATGTCGTGGACGGGAGTTTTTTCCCGTCAAGCGGGGCAGTGAATCCCGCGCTGACAATCATGGCCAACGCGCTCCGCGTTGCCGATCATCTCCGCGAACGATTAGCGTGACCCCGGGAGTCCAGGGACTTATGTCGGATCCGCGAACAAGAGAAAACCTAACGACAAGCACGGGAGCTGATTCGCTATTCCGTTGCGTGCGTTGCACGATTTCAGCGCTCCTATGCCCGCTGGTGCTTTGGATGGGTCCGCCGACGTGCCCGGCCGCTCGAACCCTGCAGACTCATACGGAACCAGGGGTGCCCGGAGCGATCGTCAGTTCGGTGGAATCGGTGGGACTGACTGTTTCCGATATGGACCGGTCCCTCGACTTCTATTCTCGCATCCTGTCATTCGTAAAGATTTCGGACGTGGAGCTGACCGGGAGCGACTACGAACATCTCGAAGGCGTCTTTGGCTTGCGCATGCGTGTTGTCCGCATGCGACTGGGAACCGAGTTCATCGAGCTCACTGAATATCTGGCGCCGAAAGGACGGCCTGCGCCGCCAGACTCTCGTAGCAACGACTGCTGGTTTCAGCATATCGCCATCGTTACGAGCGACATGGACAAAGCTTACGCCTGGCTGCGGCAAAACAAGGTGCAGCACGCGTCTTCTGGGCCACAAACTCTTCCATGGTACATCAGACCAGCTGCCGGTATTCGCGCGTTCTATTTTGCGGACCCTGACAGCCATCCGCTGGAAATTCTGCAGTTCCCGCCGGACAAGGGCACAACGAAATGGCATCAGCCTGGCAGCGACCTTTTTCTCGGAATCGACCACACCGCGATGGTCGTTCGTGATACGGAAGCGACTTTGAGGTTTTATCGCGATACGCTCGGTTTCTCCATCACCGGTGAGAGTGAAAACTACGGCCCCGAACAGGAACACTTGAACAACGTATTTGGTGCACGCCTCCGCATCACCAGTTTGAGAGTTGCTTCCGGCCCCGGCATCGAGCTCCTTGAATACCTTGCTCCACCTGGAGGACGTGCAGCGCCCGTTGATGAACACGCCAACGATCTCATCCATCACCAGACGCGTCTCGTCGCACGAAGCATGGAAGAGCTAGCCCGACGGCTGAACGTCGAACGATACGTGCTTATTTCGTCGGGAATCGTGGCGATCCCCAAAGCTGAGCTCGGTTTTCACACTGGATTACTGGTCCGAGACCCGAACGGACACGCTATCGAGTTCGTCGAACCCTAGAAACAGTCAAAACAAGGAGGGCCATGTGAATCCGAATATAGGGAGAGCTATTGCGGGCGGGTTTGTAGGCACCATCTTGCTCACGGTGATGATGCGGTTTGTAGCGCCGATGATGACGGGACAGAAGATGGACGTGGCCGGCAAGCTTGGCGATATGACCGGAATGGGTCGAATCGCGGGGATGATCATGCACTTTTTGATAGGTTCCGTCGTTTTTGCGTTGATCTATGCGTTCCTCTTTTTCCGGTTTCTGCCGGGAGCGCCCTGGCAAAAAGGGTTATTGTCCGGCGTCATCTTCTGGCTGGGACTTGAGACCGTGATGATGCCGATGATGGGCGGAGGTTTCTTCAGCTCGCAGATGGGCGGAATGAAAATTGTCATGGCTGCTTTGATGGCGCATCTCGTTTACGGAGCGGCGCTCGGCGGCATCGCCGGAGGTCCGGCACCAAAGCACGCGTAGAAATCTGATGCAAAGCGCAAAAAAACGACCGGGCTTGGTGAGCGTGGAAGAGCAAAGGCTCGAACAATCGCGGCAGCGAAGTGTCCACTGGAAGCGGTGGGGACCTTACCTTAGCGAACGACAATGGGGCACGGTGCGGGAAGACTACAGCCCGGGTGGCTCCGCATGGGATTATCTCCCCCATGATCATGCCCGGTTCCGCGCATATCGCTGGGGCGAGGACGGCCTTGCGGGCATTTGTGATCGTCACCAACTCATCTGTCTGGCGCTTGCTCTTTGGAATGGTCGGGATCCTATTCTGAAGGAGCGCTTGTTCGGACTAACCGGAAGCGAGGGAAATCACGGCGAGGATGTGAAAGAATATTACTTCTATCTGGACTCGACACCCACGCACTCCTACATGAAGTTCCTCTATAAGTATCCGCAATCGGAGTTTCCGTATGCGCGGCTCGTCGAGGAGAACCGGCATCGCAGCAGGAACGAGTGCGAATTCGAGCTGATGGACACGGGTGTATTTGACGGAGACCACTATTTTGATGTTTTCGTCGAGTATGCAAAGGCGTCACCGGAAGACATCCTTGTGCGGATCAATGCATGCAATCGCGGCCCGGAAACGGCCGAGCTTCACCTCATGCCGACGGTTTGGTTCCGCAACACGTGGGCGTGGAAAGACGGCACAGAACGACCGTTACTAACCAATGCTACGAAGGGAGAGAGCGCGGCGGTTATCGAGGCATCACAAACACGCTACGGCAAACGGTGGCTTATTTGCGAAGGAGCGCCTGAGTTGCTCTTTACGGAAAACGAGACAAATAACAAAAGGCTTTTCGGAGTGGATAACCGCAGCCGCTACGTTAAAGACGGAATAAACGACTATGTAGTTCACGGTTCGCGCGATGCGGTAAATCCGGCGGGGACCGGAACCAAGGCGGCTGCGCTTTACCGCAAACAAATCGAGCCGGGTGACGATGCGACCATCCGGCTCCGGTTCACGGACAAGGAACCGACGGTCTTGCGTCGTTCAGCGCCAACAATTGTCCTCTCTGGAGCGCAACCCTTCGGAAAGGCTTTTAACGAGATTTTCTCGAAGCGCGTCGCGGAAGCAGATGAATTTTACGCCGGGCGTGCGGGCCAAGCCAGTGACCCCGACGCCGCAGCTGTACAGCGACAAGCTTTCGCGGGTTTGCTCTGGTCAAAACAGTTCTATCACTACGACGTCAACGCGTGGATCGAAGGCGATCCTTCCGGCCCGGCGCCTCCCAAAGAGCGCAAACGCGGTCGAAATCACGAATGGAACCACCTCTACAACGAAGACGTCATTTCGATGCCCGACAAATGGGAGTATCCCTGGTATGCGTCGTGGGACCTTGCCTTTCATTGCGTAACGCTGGCCCTGATTGACCCGGATTTCGCCAAAGAGCAATTGCTTCTTTTCCTTCGCGAGTGGTACATGCATCCGAACGGGCAACTGCCAGCTTACGAGTGGGCGCTCGGAGACGTTAACCCCCCGGTTCATGCATGGGCGGCCTGGAGAGTTTACAAGATCGAGAGACGCATTCGTGGCCATGCGGATCGGGCATTCCTGGCCCGCATCTTCCAAAAATTAATGCTCAATTTCACGTGGTGGATAAACCGCAAAGATGCGGAGGGGATGAATGTTTTCCAGGGCGGCTTTCTCGGACTCGACAACATAGGTGTGTTCGATCGTTCGGCGCCACTCCCCACGGGTGGACACATCGAGCAGTCAGACGGCACGAGCTGGATGGGTATGTATTGTCTGAACATGCTAGCCATCGCCCTGGAGCTGGCCAAAGAAGACGGAACATACGAGGACGTTGCCAGCAAATTCTTCGAACATTTTGTATATATCGCCGATGCGATGAACAACCGAGGCGGCCACGGCATCGATCTCTGGGACCAAGAAGACGGCTTTTATTACGACGTTTTGCACTTACCCGACGGGAGTCACTACAAGCTCAAGGTGCGGTCCATGGTTGGCTTAATCCCGCTTTTCGCCGTAGAAACGCTCGAGCCGGAAATCGTCGACGCGCTGCCGGCCTTCAAGAAACGGATGCTTTGGTTCATCGAAAACCGGCCGCAGTTCCGAGACAACGTCACGGTCGCCCCGAACCGCGGCGGAAATGCCAGGCGTCTTCTCTCGATTGTTAACGCTGAGCGCTTGCCTCGCGTGCTGCGATTCCTGCTGGATGAGAATGAATTCCTGTCGTCCTTCGGCATTCGCGCGCTTTCGCGTTTCCACCGCGACCACCCCTACATTCTTGAGGTTGATGGTAGCAATTACAGAGTTGACTATCAGCCCGCTGAGTCCAATAGCGGACTCTTCGGTGGAAATTCAAACTGGCGTGGTCCGATCTGGTTCCCCCTGAATTACCTCTTGATTGAATCCCTCCAGAAGTTTGACCACTTCTTTGCAAATAACATCAAGGTCGCCTGTCCCTTCGGGTCGGGCAGGACGGTCAATCTTCGGGAGGTAGGGGCCGACATCTCGCGTCGGCTTATCCGGATTTTTCTTCGAGACGAATCAGGGCGCAGGCCTGTCTATGGTGGTCTAGACAAATTTCAACGCGATCCTCACTGGCGCAATCTCATCCAATTTCACGAGTACTTTCACGGCGATAACGGCGCGGGGATTGGTGCGAGCCACCAGACTGGCTGGACAAGTCTAGTCGCCAAACTAATAGAGCAGAGCGGCGAATGAAGCGGAACGAGGTTATGCCCGGAAATGCGAGGACGCAGGTGACTGACAACGGAAAGAAAGGACAGCCTGGATTGCCATCGACACCGCGGATGGTCGACTTCGGGCGAGAGATTTGCTGCTCGCCAGTTGCCGCCGCTGATCGAGAATGGCTGGTAACCAATGGGATCGGCGGATTCGCTTCCGGCACCGTTTCCGGGCTGGCCACGCGTCGCTATCACGGTTTACTAGTGGCGGCGCTTAACCCGCCCTTGGGTCGCACGCTATTGGTGGCAAGACTCGAAGAAACTGTGCGATACGACGGGACAGAATTCCCGCTCTCCTCAAATCGTTGGGCAGACGGAACTGTCAGTCCGCAAGGCTACGTCCATCTCGAGAGGTTTCGGCTGGAAGGAACCTGTCCAATCTGGACATTTGCATGTGCCGACGCGCGTCTCGAAAAGCGCATCTTCATGCAGGCCGGGGCAAATACCACGTTTGTTCAGTACTCGCTTAAATCCGGGACACGGCCGCTCCACCTTGACTTGAAAGCTTTCGCCAATTATCGCGACTACCATGGGGCGACGCACGCTGGCGACTGGCAGATGCAGGTCCGCAGCGTGGAACACGGCCTGCGCGTCGTTGCCTTTGACGGGGCGATGCCCTTTTTCATCCTGAGCGACGCCGCGACCCCGGAACCCGCGCACGTTTGGTACCGCAACTTCGACTTGATCATGGAGCGCGAGCGAGGACTCGACGACCGAGAGGATCACCTGCACGTCGGCACATTCAGAGCGCGGTTGCACGAAGGCGAGTCGGTCACGATCGTGTGCACAGACCAGCCGAATGCTGAACTAAGCGGCGATGCTTCCTATGAATCGAACCTCGCACGCCAACATGACCTGCTCAAGCAATGGGCCAGCTCTCAACCGTCCCTGGCGAAGGAAGCCCCTCAGTGGGTCAAGCAACTCGTTCTGGCAGCGGACCAATTCATTGTTAACAGGCCGCTTCCGGACGAGCCCGACGCCTGCTCGGTGATCGCCGGCTATCACTGGTTCGGCGATTGGGGGCGTGACACGATGATTGCTCTGCCCGGGCTCACCCTGTCGACCGGGCGTCCACAACTCGCGCGGAATATCTTGCGCACATTTGCAAGGTTCGTTGACTGTGGAATGCTTCCAAACGTTTTCCCGGATGCTGACAACAAGCCCGCATATAACACCGTAGACGCTGTACTTTGGTACTTCGAAGCTCTGCGACAGTATTTCGCAGCGACCCAGGATAAGGAATTATTGCGCGAACTCTTTCCCGTCTTGGCCGAGATCATTGACTGGCATCAACGGGGCACACGATTCAACATCCGGGTCGATCCGCAAGACGGCCTCCTTCGTGCAGGTCAGGGAGGTGTGCAACTGACCTGGATGGATGCGAAGGTCGACGATTGGGTGGTCACGCCGCGGATCGGAAAGCCGATTGAAGTAAACGCGCTGTGGCTGAACGCGCTAGTGACCATGATCAGTTTCGCAAGAGTAATCGGCTCACGGACGGAGACCTTTGAATTTCTGGCCCGACGCGTCCGTTCCGCTTTCAAGCGCTTTTGGAACGAGTCTGCGAAATGCTGTTACGACGTGATTGATGGTTCTGAGCTCTGCGATCCCTCACTTCGGCCGAACCAGATTTTTGCTGTTGCACTTCCGGAAAGTGCTCTAACAGCGGAGCAACAGCGTGCCGTCGTCGATGCCTGTGCGCGATACCTCCTCACCTCCTATGGGCTGCGGAGCCTTGCACCAGGTCATGCGGACTACCAAGGTCGCTGTGTCGGCGGCCCGCGTGAACGTGACCGCGGCTACCATCAGGGGACGGTTTGGGGCTGGCTGCTCGGGCCTTTTGCTCTGGCGCACTTGCGTGTATACAGGGATCCGATTCGTGCCGCTTCATTTCTCGAAGCTTTTGCGAATCACATTCGCTCCTTCGGTCTAGGCACCTCCGGTGAAATCTTCGACGGTGACGCCCCCTTTTCTCCGCGCGGCTGTATCGCCCAAGCTTGGACGGTTGGCGAACTGCTTCGTGCTTGGACAGCTACAGCATCCGCGGCGCTGGCGGCTGGTTCGACGTCTCCTGCGGCGGAAACAAGAAACGATGCCGCAAAGCTGGCAAGAGATACGAAGACCAAAGACGCCGCAGGACGCGCCTGACGGATGGCCTGGATGCGCAATGCGAGCGTGAGCGTGTTGCTGTGTTTTTGACGAATGAGGTTGGACTTTACTTGGGAGCACCCATCATGCGCACTGAAACAGACAACGCCAAACTTCCACAACCGGTCATGCCCGATTGCCGGATTCCAAAGCTGCTCAAGGGTCAGAAAGCCCTTGTGACCGGGGCCAACTCGGGAATCGGGAAAGCAGTTGCTATCGCGCTCGCGGAAGCTGGCGCCGACGTGGTCGTGAACTACGTCAGGGATCATCCTCCTGCGGAAGATGTTACGCGAATCATTTCCGGCTACGGCGTGCGTGCCCTTGCTATTCAAGCGGACGTATCGCAGGAGTCGCAGGTGGAGGCCATGTTTGCCGGGATGCTGAAGGAGTTTGGAACCATAGACATCCTGGTGAACAACGCTGGTCTGCAAAAAGATGCCCCGCTCGAATCAATGACTCTCGCGCAGTGGAACACCGTCATCGGAGTCAACCTCACGGGCCAATTTCTGTGCGCGCGAGAAGCGGTTCGCGAATTCAAGCGGCGGGGAGTAGTCAAAGAAGTTTCCGTCGCTGCCGGCAAGATCATCTGCATGAGTTCCGTGCACGAGACCATTCCGTGGGCCGGACACGTCAACTACGCGGCTTCGAAAGGCGGGGTAAGGCTGATGATGAAGAGCATCGCGCAGGAGGTGGCTCCGTTCCGAATTCGTGTCAACAGCATTTGCCCCGGTGCCATTCGGACTCCGATCAACACGGATGCGTGGGCAACACCCGAGGCATACAAAGCACTGATGACCTTAATCCCATATAAGCGAATCGGTGAACCCGAGGATATCGGCCGGGTTGCGGCCTTTCTCGCATCGGATCAGGCCGACTACATCAACGGAGCGGACATTTTTGTGGACGGAGGCATGACCCTGTACCCCGGCTTTGCCACCGGCGGCTAGGTAGGCTCATGGAGCTAAGGCAGAGTGATCATTGGCGTGAATACCTGATGGAGGCTGGTGGACTCGCCAGCTTCATGGTATCGGCGTGCGTCTTCACCACTATAGTCGAGCACCCCGGATCTCCGATCCGCCGGTGGATCGACAGTTCTCTGATTCGTCGAATGATCGTCGGCATGGGGATGGGGCTCACGGCCATCGGACTGATTTACTCGCCATGGGGAAAACAATCGGGCGCGCATCTGAATCCCTCTGTAACCATCACGTTTCTTCGCCTTCGTAAGTTGTCTCGAACGGATGCCCTTTTCTACGTCCTTGCACAGTTTGCGGGTGCTGCGGCCGGCGTGTCCGTGTCAGCACTTCTTTTGAGGCATTGGATTTCGGATCCGGCGGTGAATTACGTCATCACTGTTCCTGGCCCCGCAGGGACAGCTGCCGCCTTCGCGGCAGAGCTGGTCATCTCGTTTTTGTTGATGACCATGATTCTCTTTGTGTCCAACAGCAAGGCGTTTCCAGCGCTCACAGGGATCCTAGCCGGGATCTTGATAGCGACGTACATCACGTTGGAAGCGCCGTTGTCCGGTATGAGCATGAATCCAGCACGCACCTTGGGATCCGCATTGTCATCACATGTTTGGAAGGAATGGTGGGTCTACTTCACCGCACCGCCCATCGGGATGCTTGCCGCGGCGGAGCTGTACCGCCAGCTGCGCGGCGCGAGCGGCGTGATCTGCGCCAAAATGCATCACCAAAACGACAAGCGATGCATTTTTTACTGTGGATTTCGTCAAACCGCAAAGGTCGCATCCGGAGGAGGAACAATGCAGTGCCAGCTGCCAGCTCGCAACATATGACTTCTACGACCTTCTCGACACGGTCTGGGGTGCAGGTCCCCGCCGTCACGACCGATCAGAGTCGAGTGTCTTGGCGCAAACTGGCCGGCGGCTTTTACTCTGAGCCCGATCGCATGTGAAGTTCTGCAACTCTCGAGGTTGCTCGCAGTGGCTGAGCTCCGTCAAGACCAGGCCCTACACACTTATTCGTGCCAGCAGTGCGCACGAGCACAAACCGGGAGAGCGACAATGAGTCGAAATCAATCCCTTAGTGCATTCGCTAAGGCACGCCAGCCGGACGTAAAACGTGCGCCGAGCATCATCCGATCCAAGAGTACCGTCATGAGCGTCGTTCTCGCGATGGCCGTCTCGCTGATCCACAGTTGTGGCGCTACGCGCCCCTCCAAGTATTATCAGCTGACACCCTCCGTCAATCCAAGTTCGGCAACCACGGCAACCATCGTTGGTCCGTTTCCGGTTACACTGATCGTTGGACGCATAAAAGCCTCGCATCTCTATCGCGAAGATCGCATCGTTTACAGCGGCAGAGGCGAAGAGATGGGCACATACGAGTATCAACGTTGGACCGAGCCTCCCACGGAGATGATGGAGGAAACTTTGCTACGCGCATTGCGCGCATCTGGTCACTACGAAGGCGTCGCCTCTTTCGCCGGTGAATCGCGAGGCGATTTCCTTCTTCGCGGCCAGCTCTTGGATTTCAAGGAAGTCTCCGGCGAACCCCTGGCGGCTCGAATGACGCTTGAGTTGGAGCTTCACGATTCGAAGTCCGGCACTACCGTCTGGACCCGTACTTACACTCATGATGAACCCCTTCGCGGCAACGACATTTCCGCGGTCGTTGCCGCGCTCAACCGGAATGTTCAGCGGTGTGTCGCGGAAGTCGGGACCAGTCTGGACGAGTATTTCAAATCGCATACCTCAAAGTAGCTTGTATTCTTGCGGGGAGGTTTCATGGACTCGGCTCAGCAAGTCTGGCTTGCTCAAGTGACAGGTGTGGTTGAAGCCCTCAATCAGGGTGTCATCATCAATGACGAGCATAAGCGCGTGGTTTTCGCAAACTCCGTGTTTTTGGAAATGATCAAAATGCGACCGGACGAACTTGTGGGACGCTCAATCACTGAATTGTTCCCGGCTGAAGACGTTCCTCAATTACTCGAATTCATTGGACGTCGAGAGTCGCAAGGCCGTGCCCGCTACGAATTCTATATCCCGCAAGCGGACGGCGGTCGCTTGCCGGTGGCGGTCACCGCGCGGCAAGTCCAGGCGGCCAACGGCCACCCGTTTGGCATTGTTACAGCCACGGACATCAGCGAACAGAAACACGTCGAGGCGGAGTTGCGCGAGGCCAATTCCTTGCTCTTAGCACGCCAGCGGCAGATGGAGGAAGAGCTTCATCTCGCCGAGCGTGTGCAGCAGAGCCTTGCACCCAAGAGTCTTACTTGGGGAAACGTGGCTGTGGAGGCCTACTATCAGCCAGTATGGTCGATCGGCGGAGATTATGGTCTCGTCAATCCAGGTGAGGAACATCTCGACGTCCTCGTTTGCGACGTCTCCGGACACGGCATAAGTTCAGCACTTATTGCAAATCGCATCTATTCAGAGACGCTGGCCGAGATGGAACGCGGTCGAGAGCTTGTGTCGATACTACGGCATCTGAATCATTTCGTAGTCCATAATTTGGGGAACTCGGCTTCTTATTTCACGATGGCAGCTGCACGGTTTAGTCGACACTGTCGTTCTCTCCAGTTCGCAGGAGCTGGCCATCCCCCGGCGATGCTCGTTAGGCGAGGGAAGCAGCCGTGCCTTCTGGAATCAAGGAGCATGGTTCTCGGACTTTTCGAAGATGCAGTCGACTCCGATGCGACAATCGAAACAGCTCTGCAACCTGGGGATCGCATCCTTATCTACACCGATGGTTTAACGGAAAACTTCAATTCTCGCGGGGAGATGCTGGGCATCGACGGACTAGGAGAGATTGCCCGGAACCTATCCAGTTTGCCCTTAGCCGATATGAAGCAACACATTCTTAACCAGGTCGCCGGCTGGCGCAGCGGGCCGGCTGCCGACGACGTGTCATTAGTACTGGTCGAAGCTCCTTGATGGATAAAGCCTTGTCACCATGCCGAAGGCAAGGAAGCTCATCAGGACGCTAAGCGCAAACAGTCGGCGGACCTCCATTTCGCCTCTCTTGCCGCACCAATGACTCCCGGACTCCTACGAGGCCTTGCGCCCAAGTCATTGCTGGCAACACCGCCGTCTCACATATTAGCCACGTCGGGTCGCAAGTTTTCCGATGCCAAATGAATGAGTGTTCGTGCCTGGACCGTCCCGTGCAGGACTCGCGCGGAGGCAAAGCCAGGGACGGCGGCATTTTTCATTTCAGCGCTTTCTTAGTGCCACTGTTGACAGAATATGTAAGTAGGATGAGCAAGAATGGAATCACGGATTCGAGTATGATCGGTATCGTCCCAGCAGTTCCGGGATTGCCGTAAGTGATGCGGGCATAAATCCTTGCAGCTGCGCCAAGAGCTACGGCGCAAGCCAGAATATAAATTACTAGCCCGAAAGCTTCCACTCTTCGAATCGCCCAGAAGAAGATGACGCCGATGCCGATCATCATTGCGCCGAAAAACCGGAGGTCGGTATCGAGAAGCAACGTACCGGTTGTTGGCTCCAATAACCAGCGATTACCAAAAGGACCCGGCCCCGTAGCTCCGAAGATCAAGGCAGGCCCGCCGAAACGGAAGAACATCAATAGCCCGCTTATCGCTAACAAGATCTGCAGAGTCATTCGCTTCATGTTTGCCTCCAAAGTCAGCGTTTATTGGTTTTTCCCGGGTAGTTCCATGAGCGCTCAGGGTCTCGCTCTCTCAGCACGCAGCGAATGGGGCGGTTTGACGCTAAGCCCCATGAGGCGTCGTATCACTGAGCGGGGCATAAAGCGGCCCACGAACGGAAGAAACCGGTTGAAGGCGCCGACGACCCTGACCACGCGTCCTTCCTCCAGCGCTCGTAACCCTGTTTCTACCACATGCTCTGCGGTGAGACTCGGCAATTTTCCGAGAAGCCCTTCGTTGTGGGCGAACACGTCGAGTTCTGTAGCTACCGAGCCAGGACAGAGGGCGAGGATCCGCACTCCCGTCGCCCTGATTTCTTCCGCGAGCGCTTCCGTGAACGAAAGAACGAAAGCCTTGGTGGCAGCGTACACGGCGAAATGTGGGAAGGGCTGAAACGCAACAACGGAAGCCAAGTTTAGGATGGCCCCGCGCCGGCGCTGCACCATCCCTTCAACAACGCAGTGCGTCAATCTCACGACGGCCTCAACATTCAGCCTTATGGCCGCGATCTCGCGGTCAAGAGACGCGCGGAGAAAATCATCGGGATTGGCAAGGCCGGCATTGTTGATCAGTAACTCGATTTCGCGCAACTCCTCGATGCGCCGCACCACGGATGCAAGCCCTTGCTCGGTCATAAGGTCGGCCGTTAGGGGCTCGAGACGACCACCTTGTGCGGAAGTTTGCCTCGCGAGTTCTTCGAGCCGCTCACGCCGCCGCGCCACGGCGAGAACTGGATGCCCGCGGAGGGCAAGCACCTTCGCAAATTCCAAGCCGATTCCAGAAGATGCGCCAGTGACGACAGCCCATTCTTTTGTCATTTTGCCACCTACGTAAATTGATTTTGGCTTACTGCAGTTGGAGCGGACTCCTGATCCAATCGGCGAAGGAGAATTGCCACTACTTGGCGCTAGTTAAGACTTGGGACTGCGCGAAAACATGCCGAGGAGAAAGCTCTGTGAGTCCCAGAACGATAAGCGCAAGGTTCAATGCCCGCATGGCCCTCCACCCCCATTGATGAGAGGAACGCCGACGCTCCGACGAAACCGAAAACAAGGTTGGTTCCCGAAGCTTCCACGCTGCTAAAAGAAATCATTTCGCGACACATCGTTAGCGCTGCCGGTTGTCGCGGTGCTTGGCGGGAACTCGGACCACACCCCTGACTCACAGGATCGAAAGACGAATCAAGCGAACTCTATTCTCGCGTGCCATTATTGCGTACCAGGGTTGCGCGTCAAGTAGGGACACCAAAGCCACTTAGAGACTCCCAAGACAGCGTCGCGCTATCCGCAATTTACTAAGGAAATCTATTCATTCGTCGGCAGTCGCGCGGACTTGCTGCCGACGCCGATCGAAGCAAGGGGCCCTAGACAACGGATGTCTCTTCCCCCACTCCACAATCTTCGCGATCACAAGCAGCAACGATCGACCGAGAGTCGTCAAGCGATACTCGACCCTCGGGGGAACTACGTTATAGGCTTTTCGGTGGATCAGGCGTAGCGTGACCAGGGACTTGAGATCGTGGCTGAGCACCCGAGGAGCAACCTCGTTCCCTCCTGCCAGACTCAGCCTTTTTCTTATTTCGCCGAATCTGCTGGACCCGTACTGAAGAGCCCAAAGGATTCTCAACTTGTACTTGCTGCGGAGGATCTTCGGAAGGCTGTCGGCTGGAAAGTCAGCCTTCAAAGTTGCTCGATTACGCGGACGTTGCGACTTCATGGAGTCTCCTAGGTCTTTTGTGAAGTCGCTTGCACTCGGTCTAGAGGTCGACAAAAAACTAGCCCTCCCTTTGGGCTGAGAACGGCGAGAGCCCTATTTAATCCATGCAGGCACTATTCCGCGCGCAGCGCACGGATCGAGCACCATGCCCGGCGAGACGCAAGCACATACACTTCGTACCCAAACCAAGCGACGCAGTCTGTGTTAAATTACACAGTCCCTCATTTTGCTTGTGACGTTGTTTCAGGTGTGGCGCTTGCGTAGGTAGGCTTCTAGCCTGTCGGGAAAAATCACGATTCTTTCGCGACCGTAATCGACTAAACCGTCTTTTCGGAACTCATTCATGATCCTCGTAACGTTGTCACGCGTCGTGCTTACGAGATCGGCCAGCTCTTGATGCGTTAAGCGGACCGGCAACTCGAAAAGACCGCGCTTGGGTTCGCCGTCTGGCAATTCGCTGAGGCGGAGCATTTCCCTCGCGAGCCTTCCCCGAACATCGTCGAAGGCAAGACTGGCGAGTTGCTGCTGATAGTCGTGGATGCGCTCGCAGAAAACCATTAGTAGGTTAAACACGATTTCAGGCTTGCCTTTCAGGACTCGCAGGAGCACATCTACCCGAAAGGAAGTCACGTCTACAGTCTCCAGTGCAACAGCCTGGTTTTCGCGCGGTCCTCTGTTACACAGGCATACCTCGCCCACAACCTCTCCTTTACGGCAGATTGCAACAATCTTTTCTTCGCCTTTGTCGGAGAGCAGCGACACCTTAACTCGACCAGATTCGATGAGAAACATCGCGTCCGGAGGATCGCCAACCGAAAAAATCACTCGATTGCGTTCGAAATGCTCCGTCGTAGTGAAAGCATTCAGTTCACTCCAGTGCTCACGGATCAGCGCCGACAAAACTTGGCAATAGTCGTGGCTCTGGAACATGTGAGCTTCCTCCCCCCTCGATCGGCCGGACCTTCTATGCGGGGATCTCGAATAAAAAGGTCAACCAAGCGGGGACAGAGAAGTCTCTTAGGTTAGCGGCCCGTCGAAAAGCTCGACTGAACGTTACGGGTCGGCGTCGCCGAGTTCTGATATCATGCTCCATTTTCTGATCTCCGCCGGACGTTCCAATAGGTGGCCAGCAATCTTGTTAAAAGCTTGAACATGAGCTGACTTCGCATGTGCATGGAGGTCAGTCGCCTCGTGCCAATTCTCGTATATGGCAAAATCGCCTGGATTTTCTCGGGACTGGTGCAGGTCGTAGTTGACGCAACCTTTCTCGTTGCGCGTTTGCGCAACCAAATCGAGCAACGCCTCACGAACTTGGTCCTCACGACCGGCCTTGGCAGTGAGGTATGCAATGACTGTAAGTCCTGTTCTCACTGAGCTGTTTCCTTCGAGGAAAACGATATGGTGAGAGATGGCCGAGAGGTTTCGCCATCCGAGAAGTCCCAAAACCCGCTGGTAATTCCACAAACCAATGCGATTCCTCGTGGAAGTTAGCCTCGCGCCGAAGTAAGCAGGTGTGTTAGTTAGGTGGTGTCCGCGCACCGCGTCATGGCTCAGAGTGTAGCTCTCAAGAGAAGCTTGGCCACCAACTGCTTCAGCTGGGCATTCTCCTTCTCCAGCTTTTTCAGTCGTTTGGCCCTGTGCAGATTCGCCCGGCCGAACTCTGTTTGCAATAGGTAAAACGTACGCGGCGTAATCTCGGCTTTCCGGCAGGCCTGTGGGATCGTCTTTCCCTTCGCGATGTCCACTTCAACCTGCCGCAGCCGCGCCACCATCTGCCTTCGCGTGCTTCTCTTTATCGGCATACCAGCAGTGCTCCCGAGTGTCTCTCTCACTCAAGCTGGTACAGGAATTCTTGGTCACCTCAACGCAGTTCCGCAATTTTTGTCGCTGAAAGTCCCCTCCTAAGGCACCATCCTGATCTATCAGTAAGAAGTTGAATCTTTGGGCGAACTGTTTTGTGGCCGGGAAATGCAAAAACGGCAAAGTAGGTCCTTCACCAATCTCCCGTTATCTGCCCAGAGTGACCTATCGCACTCACCGTTCAGATCACCGACCAATGAGTAGATCTGCCTTGACGAATGGCAATGACCGATCTCGCCAAGTGGGCCTCAAACGTATTCCGCCTTCGCACGACCGCACCGAGCGACGAAGAGTTCGGCTATTATGTGCACCGCATACCCTTCATAATCGAGATTCGTTGCCGGGGGACGATGGGACGGCTAAATTATCGTTGGCTTGAAGCAGACGTCAAGTAGGGACATTGAAGACACCTAGGCATTCTCGAGGCAGACCTGCGTGCTCGGATTAGGATATTCCTGACAGATACCCGGCCATCTGAGGAGCGATCGGTCACTGCGCTTACGCCGGCAGACCGACCCTACCAAGCAGAGCTTGAAAGCGGGGGTCGGCACGCAGGTTGTCGAATCTCGGCTCCGCCTTGAGCCACACGAGCCAGACGTCGTGGACCACGATAGCCTTCTCCAGCCATTCAAAGGCTTGGTCTTTTTCCCCGAGCCCCGCGTGGACCAAAGCAAAACAATAGGCCGAAACATAGCGTCGTTTCGAAATCGCGTGCAGTTCTTTCAATAGGCCCCTCGGTTCAGCCTTCTGACCCGCCCCACCTAGGACATGACCCAGTCCCGCAATCATGGCCGGATTGCTGGCTGCGATAGATCGTGTTCTCTCGAAAGCGGCGATGGCTTCTTTAGCCTTTCCCATCCGTTCGTAGGCTAAGGCCAGAGCAAAGTATGCCGGGGCGAAATTCGGCTCCATCTCCAAAGTCTTCAGGGCCTGCTGCTGCGCCGCTTTGTATTCTCGAGCCATGTACAGATTCCAAGCGCCTTCCATACTGGTTGCGCACGAGGTGGGATCGAGTTCCTGCGCTTTCCGGTTTTCCCGAATGGCCTCCTGGTGCTTGCCGATTGCTGAAAGAAAATCGGCGTACGACCTGTGCGCCTGCGGATAATTGGGATTCAATTGCAGTGCCCGTCGGTATTCGCGCTCGGCACCTCGCCAGTCCCAATCGTAGACCTTCATGATACTTGCAAGGGAGGTGTGGGCCTCGGCCAGCCCATCGTCGATCTCCAGGGCTTTGAGTGTCGCTTGCTTGGCCTTGGGCAATACCTCGTGAGGAGGCACGAGATTGAAGAAGGCCAGACGGGCGTACGCATCCGACAAGCCGGTGAAGGCGAGGGCATAAGACGGGTCCTTTTGGATGGCCCGCTCGAAACAGGCAATCGCCCTTCCTAACGACTCCTGAGTTGCCTTGTTCCAATAGAACCGCCCTTTGGCGTAGTCCTGATAAGCCCCCTGGTTTACGGTCTGACGGTGTGTGAGAGGCTTCTTACGCTCCAGGCTCAGGCGCGACTTCTCGCTGGTTTCTCTCGAGGTCGCCTTTAGGAAGGCTCCCTTTGCGACACCGGTGCAGGATGGGTGCCTCGTTCCCCAGTCGAGAATCTTGGCTATCACGGGAAGCAACGATCGTCCAAGACTCGTTAACCGATACTCCACCCTCGGAGGAATCTCGTTATAGGCCTTTCGGTGAATCAGTCCCAATTCGACCAGGGACTTGAGTTCGCGACTAAGGACCCGAGCAGCCACGAGCCTAGCGTCCGCCCCTCCCAAACTCAGCCTTCTTCTTATTTCGCCAAATCTACTCGTCCCGCGCTGAAGATCCCAAAGGATTCTCAACTTATGCTTGGCGCGAATAATCTCCGGGAATCCGTTGCCCGGAAGCTTGGGCTTCGAGCCAGCCAAGTCCCGCAGAAGTCCCGACCTCATTGTTCCCCACCTACACCCTCACCTGTGAGTTCCCTTCACATTCCGGGAAATTTCGGCCCAAGTTTGAAGGAAGTGGTCACAGCATTGGCCTCAAACCCGCGATGCCTTTTCAAGGTCGAGCGCCACATTGGGCATTTTCTCGAGTTGCCGCCGCATTGATTCCCAATATTGCTCCCCGACGTGGCCTACGAAACTCCGCTGCGTCTCTCTCCACAAGGGCAAGCTTTTTGCGAGCGCCTCCGAACCTTTCGACGAGAGCGTAACGAATCTTTGTCGCATAGTTGAGCGGCGCGAAATTGCGACCAAACCATGTCTTTCCATCAGGCGCAGGCTGCGTGTAAGCGTGGTTCGGTCAATAACGAAGATCTGTGCGAGGCGGCTAATGGCAACGGGGGCCAGCTTTGCGATCGTTACCAGCAGGGCGAATTGTGTCGACCGAATCCTCGCCGGCTTAAGCGCAGCGTCAAACAGCTGCGTGACGGCCCTCGCCGCCTTTCGCAAATTAGAACACGCACAATATTCCGTTCCCTGCAGATTAAACGCAGGGCTCTCGGGCTTATTTGACGTGCATATACACATAAGGAGTAGAAAGAACACGACCTCTCAGCATGACCGACTTTGCTGCCCCATTCATCCTTTTGGAAGTTTCTAACGGTTAGCTTGAAAGACCGTCCAGTTACTAACGGAGTTGCAAGAATGCTCGAGATTTCCGCTCCACCCCACCTAACCACCCGCGGAAAACTCACCTTGAAGACCCTTTTTGGTTCCTCCGCACTGCTTGCGCTCCAAGTCTGATGCTCAGCGCCTCGGCGATGGAGCACGCGATCCTTTCCTGGACGTTGAAAAAGTCTCGCGACACAAAAGTGTACACTTCGGACCAAGTGTGGAAGCCCGTGGCAACGTCGGTGAGCCGAGCCATAACCCGGATTCTGTCCTTAGCCTTGCGGACGCTACCCTCGACAAAGGATTGGACACCAAGTTGTCGGCCCATCTCTCTCACGTCGATTTGTTTGCCGTTGAGAGCCAGAACGGAGCTCAGCGAAACCACGCGGAAATTTGGAATCTGGTAGAGACCGTGAATGAGTTCTTCGACAATGCTTTCACCGAGGAGCTCGTGGTCCCTTTGAGGACTTACATCTGCAAATGGCAAAACGCCGAGCGACTTCGTAGCGATTGGATACCTCGTCTGGAGCCGCTGCGCGGTCACCGGGGCTTTCTCTGGCAGTCTCTTGAACACGGCTTTATAGCTGCCTTTGGGGATTTCAATCCCAATCGAGCTGCTTACACCATCGGAGGCGTAGAACTCCCTCAGCTTCGCGCGAAGGCGACCCGCATCCACGCGGACAATGGAGTCCACGCGCGGATCGAATTTCTTGTCTCGGTCATAAACAGCGATCCCCAGCAGCAATTCGTTCAGATTGTCACCCCGACCTTCCAGCGTCTCCTCGACCACAAGGCGCAAGAATCTTTTCATACGATCCGCAGTGGAAAACAAGCTGCTGGAAAGGACCTTCTCGAGCTCAGTACGGATCTCGTTCGGGGAAATGTCCTGGCTACGCGCCCTGCTGGTGCCTCCTTTCGTACTGGCCTTTCCCACAGGAAGATTTGCGCCTCGCACGGGCTACCTCACTTTCTGAAGATGTTTCCCAAGAGGACTTCGCATCGGAGCAATTCCCGTAAGGCGACCCCTGGGCGTGGCTCGTCGAAGGCGACAGCCTCGCATAGGACGGAGAGTCTTGGAAGTTTCTAGCTGTTACGAACCGATAGTTCTACTACGTCAGTAACATAAACGTAAGGACGCGTGGGCAGGCTTGATGCGATCGTCAACTCCTCGCGTCTCGTACACAAAGGTGTCGGTGAAGTAGCCGAATACCGGCTGGCGCTAGCTGATTTGCAGTACGTGCTTTCGATGCCCAGGAAAAACGCGCCTGACTAGGTCCTGAAATCTAGCATCGGAGCGGAGGCTTTTGTGTCGTGGATCGACGAGAGACCAAGGGAGGTGGCCGCAGCGCTCGGCGGCCGCTTTGTGGAGGCACTCCATGGCTTCGTCGAGTCGGCCCAATCCTTCGTACACGAGCGCGAAGTCCAGCGGGGAGATATAGCGCATTGACTCCAGCGCGAACAGCTCGGCCAAAACTGCTTCGGCCTCGCGCGTTTTACCTGCCCGTGCGTAGATGTTCCCGAGAGCGCCCCAGATCGGCATAATCTCGCCTGCCAGCGACTTCGCTTTCTCAATTGTGACGATAGCATCACTGAATAGACCCTTCTCCTCCAATGCAATCGCCAAACCTAGATGTGCAAGGTGATAATTGGGCTCTAATTCTAGAGTCGCTTGAAGCTGCTCGATCGCCTCGTCATAACGACCAGCAAAATAGTAAGCCCCACCTACGTGAGCGTTGATCAGCAAGGCTAGGGGATCAAGTTGCCGAGCTATGTGGATTTGCTCGATCGCTTCGTCGAAGCGCCCGAGAGGCAGCAAACACATCATTGCGTACACCTGATGCGCATGTCCAGAATCTGCGCATGTCCCCAAAATTCCACGTAGCATCGCCTCGGCCTCAGCCCACTCCCACTCGTTTACGGCTTTAATCGCGGCGAGAGGAATGTTGGCTTCGATCAATGTGGGGTCGACTGAAAGGGCTCTCCTGGCGGCCTCTTTCGCTTTGGGCAGAGCCTCCGAAGCGCGCATCAAACCCCAAAACTCGAGCTTGCGCAGGCAATCGGAAATTCCGAAGTAGGCTTTTCCGTAAGCAGGATCTTCGGCGACTGCCTTCTCAAAGTGGCCAATCGCCGCTTGCAATGCCGCTTCGGTCTGTTTGTTCCAGTAGGATCTGCCCACCAAGTAGTGATTAAAGGCACTCAAGTTCTTTGTTGAAGAACAGCCCGGAAGATCCTCCTCTTCACCCAAGACTGCAATCCGAAGAGCCCCGGCGACGGCTTTCGAGATTTGCTGCTGAACCTCAAAGATATCTTTCAGAGTGCGCTCAAATACCTCGGACCAGATCTGGAAACCCGTGCCAACCTCGCTTAGCCGAACGGCGACACGCAGTTGCTGCTCGGCCTTCCGAACGCTGCCTTCCATGATGTATTCCACATCCAATTGCCTGCCGATCTCTCGAACATCCATTCCCTTTCCTTTGAAGGCAAAAACGGACGTTTGCGAGACCACGCGAAGATTGTGAAGCCGAGAAAGCGCGAACATCAACTCTTCGGCCAAGCCGTCTCCAAAATATTCGTGATCCCTTTGCGGGCTCATGTCCGCGAACGGCAAAACGGCAATCGTACTTGCCGGGGAACGTTTTTGCACATAGACCGCCGCGGACTTTTTGGCTCCAGTCTCCTTCAGATGCGTAAAGGTTGGCTTGTAGCTACCTTTCGGAATGTCGATTCGGATTCCCGCACCGCCGCCCCGTGATTCGTAGAATTCACGCAATTTGGCTCGCAGGCGCCCCGCCTCAACCCGCACAATGGAATCCTGTCGCGGGTCGAAGGTCCCGTCCCTAGAATAGAGTTCTATCCCCACGAGCGCCTCGTTAAGAGCATCTCCCCTTCCTGCCAGCGTTTCTTGAACTATAAAGCGGAGGAAGCGCTTCATCTTTTCGGCCGTGGCAAATGCGCTGTCCGCAAAGATTCTCTCGAGCTCAGAGTAGACTTCATCAGCAGAAACAGCGCTACCCTGTTTCACACTCGTGATTCCTTCCGGGACGCTCTTGCCGAACTGGGCATTCCGATGGGTCACATTCGACCTCGAATTCGCGGACAAGGCCGTGCGAGCTGCAGCAATTGCCTGTTTGTTTCAACGCAGCCTAATGCACGAGGTCTCTAAATTGCAAGCGACAAGAAAGCCACTAAGGGACCGAGGGGATACTCTAACGTGCCGTTCTCTTTGTATTTTTTGATTCTGCAGAAGAGCCGCCATTATTCCAGCTGCGGTCCCGGTTTCTCGGCGGCGCCACCATGGCGTGAGCACTTTTTCCTCGTACAGGCCGTTGTCGGCGGCCAAGAGGTCTAGCGATGGGCTATGACAATCTCAAAACCAACTGATCCGTACACCATGCCTTTCTTCGAAGCCCCCACACCGGGCTCTTACCTCAGCGCAGACTCAGGCGCTCAGTCACATGAATCGCGGGAAGCGCGTGCCGATCGATTACTCGGATCCCCCTTACTTCTTGTTGGTCGACCAATCACCCTTCTCTCGCGGGGACGAAGCAGCATGGGCCTATAATGCGAGACATGGCTCCCAAGAAACGTGAAACGAACCTCATGATCGGCACTTGGGTGGGTTTACGTTACTACCTCGCGCGCAAATACGACCGCGCAACCGAACAAGGTCGGAATACGTAGATTTGGATCCAAATTTCGCGGCCGCCCATCTCCTGCGGGGGAAAGCTACATACAAATGGCGCGGTACGAGCAGGGCCTCCCTGATCTGCAGAAAGCAACTAGCCTTTCCGGAAATAGCCCGCTCTACTTGGCTCAGGTAGGCGTCGCCTACGCTCTTGCTGGAAGGAAGACCCAGGCGTTTCGGATTATCGAGCAGCTACAGAAGCTTTCCCGCGAGCAGTACGTGTCCCCGTACGGATTGGTGCAAATCTACGCCGCTCTCAACGACAACGAGCAAACCTTTAAGTGGCTTAAGACCGCCTGCGATGATCATGCCGTGTGGATGTCTTCCAATGGGGATCAGCCTCTATGTCATGCAAGGCATTTTTTTGCTGTTGGCGGCTCGTGATCCGTCGGAAAATCGTGGAGTGATCACCTTCGCCGCCTGGTTGAATATTGCTCATGCCGCCGTCATGGCGGTTATGTCAATCCACCCTCCGCACGAACGCGAAGGTCTCCTTATCGCCTCGAGCATCTTCGGCATCATCGGTTTAGCATTGTGAGCTTTCGGCAGGCGTGCACAGATCAGAAGCAGTATCCTTGTGTCCCCCCGTAGTGCCAGTCTTCGATAGCCTGGCGATGATCATACGAGACGAGTTGTCGTATCAGGTCGCCGATGGGACACCGATATCCATCATCGTCCGAATACCCACGCCACCATCAGCGGGAACTCTTCTCGCCAGAATGGGCCACCGTGCGACCCAGCTCGTTCATTCATAACGACATCCGCATCCGCATCGCGCAGCGCGTCCGCCCACCTCCTTGCGTTCTTGAGGAAGAACGGCTCCTGTGTGCCAGCGACAAGGTATGTGCGTGGAAGCGGACTCGGCATAACGTCAGGCGGCTTGTAGCCGCCGCCAGGAGAGGCGCAAAAGACCGCACCGTAGACATGTGGATGCCGAAGCCCAAGAGCGAGGGCCAGCTCTCCACCCGCCGAGACGCCGAACACTGCAGTACGTTCAGTGGGCAGCGACACGCCAAACCGCGACTCCGTCCATCGGCGAACGTCCTCGACGAAGAACCTTTCGTGTGCCGCGAACCGCTCCGGCTCGAAGCCCGGTGAGTACTCATGGAGCCGCAGCATCTCATCGGTCAGTCCATGTACACCGACGATCATCGTGGACGGTACGTCGGCGTTCTCGATCAACCGGCCCCACTTCGAGATTCCCTGACCGTCACCGGCGAAGACGATTGCTTCGGGTGGGTCCCGCGGAACGTACACCGTGACCTGCCTTCCACCGTCATACTCGAACATCTCGGTGACAAACTCTCCTGAGACCGCGCCGGCGGGCTTGGCGGGCGCTCCGTCGGACTCACTCAGCTTGGGGTTGACGTGATTACGTGCTTGCTTCTTCATGGCCTTGATTTCATTTTTAGAAGTTTGAAACTCCAACATATTGATTGTGAATCGCCTGGAAATGATCTGTGCCCGGCTTAGGTAATCCGGAGTACGCCCAGTTGAGCAACAGCGCGGAAATTGGTAGGAATACCCAGGATGCCCTCGACCTCAAGCACAATCTCCAACGACGGTAACTGGTTCACCGAGCGCACTTGGGGTCCGTTTACCGGGGTGGCCGAAAACCCTCCGCGATTGACAAGTCGTGAGGCCGCGTATCCTGGACATTTCAGAATGTCACCGAACCATGGCCACCGACGATCCTTTTCGGCCAGGCAGAGATCATCATATTACGCGGCTTCGGCAGCTCGCCAGACCGCAGTTTCAATACTTCCGCCAGATTCTCGCCGTCGTGCTTGCACACCGTGAAATACAGCGCAATCCGGAGCTTTTGCAGAATCCATACCAGCCCGCTGGTGAACACGCCGGTCCGCTCCGGGGAAATATCCGTATCCCGCTCCGGCGACAGGACGCGCATGGAAGTATCGTCGTTGGGGACCACTTCGCTTTGGGCCGCTTGGCGCTTGAATTCCTCCCAAGCCGGCTGTAGCACATCATGACCAACGTTACCAACTATGATCGAGCACAGTCATGAAGACTTACCGAAAACTCGCGTAGCATTCATCGCATTGGTGCCTCGCAAGGGATTGAAAGACCGCGTGTCGACAGCGTAGGCCCAGTTCAACAGTCGTCTACGCTCATTCCCTCCGTAGATTGAGAAGGAAACAACCCGCTATGCTCACTTTGTTACGCAATGTTTTCTGAGTCTTTGGACGAGGTCGTGTGCGGTTAGCGTTTTGCCGAAGACAACCAGCTGTCTAA
>Ga0182033_10000151_pt1 | contig 31889 bp, 29 predicted proteins | sample tim00Cox0000000H_FD_125968 | JGI IMG/M metagenome (GOLD analysis project Ga0182033, IMG submission 125968) | Lab enrichment of tropical soil microbial communities from Luquillo Experimental Forest, Puerto Rico - timezero.00C.oxic.00.000.00H | ecosystem: Environmental > Terrestrial > Soil >...
GCTCAAAAATATCGCGCGGCCGGTCAGGGCGTACCGTGTGGTCACGGAGGCACGGCCGGCAATGTCCCAGGCCAGCGCCGCTCCTCCGCTCCCCGACAAGCCGTCGATCGCGGTGCTGCCCTTCGCCAATATGAGCGGCGACCCGCAGCAGGACTATTTCGCCGACGGCATGGTCGAGGAGATCATTACGGCACTCAGCCGCATCCGCTGGCTCTTTGTCATCGCCCGCAATTCGAGTTTTACGTACAAGGGCCAGAGCGTCGAGGTGAAGCAGGTCGGGCGCGAACTGGGTGTCCGCTATGTGCTCGAAGGCTCGGTTCGCAAAGCTGGGTGACGCGTGCGCATCACCGCCCAGCTAATTGACGCCCTTAGTGGGGCGCATCTCTGGGCCGACCGCTTCGACGGCTCGTTGGACGACGTCTTCGACCTTCAGGATAGAGTGGCAATCAGTGTCGCAGGCGTCATTGAGCCAACCCTGGAAGCCGCAGAAACACGACGATCCGCCGAACGGCCGACCTGCGACCTCACGGCCTACGATCTTTATTTGCGCGCCCTGCCACTCCACCTCTCTTTCGACAGAGCTCGGGTCATCGAAGCGCTGAGCTTGCTTCATCAAGCTATAGACCGCGATCCGCAGTTCGGTCCCGCTCTGGCACTGGCGTCATGGTGCCATGTCCAGCGCGAAACGCTCGGCCTCATAACGGATGCGGAAGCGAACAGGCGTGCGGGGCAAAACCTAGCGCAGCGGGCGCTGCAGGTAGCCGGCGATGACATCACTGTGCTCGCACCTGCGCTATTTTCGCTGGCGAGGTTTGGCGGCGATGTCGATGCCGCGATCACGGTGCTCGAAAGATCACTCGCGCGCAATCCGAGCTCTGCCCGCGGCGGGTATGTCACCGGGTGGCTGCATGCCTGGGCCGGGCAGGCGGACACCGCGATCGAACATTTTGAAACCGCCACGCGCTTGAACCCCCGCGACCAGGCGCCTTTTACCGAATATGCTATTGGTGTCGCGCTGGCCCTCGAACGGCGATTTTCCGAAGCGATCCCCAGGTTGCTGGCAGGCGTGCAACAGCTGCCCGGGTTTACTGCCATCCATCGCTTCCTCGCGCTGAGCTATGCTCATCTAGGCCGGCTCGACGAGGCGCGAGCCGCAACCGACAAGCTTCGTGCCATGGGGGTCAACCCGCGGCACTCGTTCGTCAAAGTGTTCCGTCGTCCGGAGCATCAGGAATTGATCGAATCCGGCTTGCGCCTGGCGATGGGTGAGGCGGAATGAACCAGACCCGCCGTCTGGCGGCGATCCTCGCAGCCGATGTGGCGGGCTACTCCCGGCTGATCGGCGCCGACGAAGGCGGCACTCTCGAACGCCTCAAAGCGCTGCGCCGCGAGCTCCTCGATCCGAAATTCGCCGAGCACCGCGGCCGCCTCGTCAAGACCACCGGCGACGGGCTCTTGGTCGAGTTCGCCAGCGTGGTGGATGCACTGCGCTGTGCCGTCGAAGTGCAGCACGAAATGACCGGGCGCAACCCCGGCGCGCCGCCCGAGAACCGCATCGAGTTGCGCATCGGCATCAATGTCGGTGACATCGTCGTCGAGGATGGCGACATCTTTGGCGATGGCGTCAATATTGCCGCCCGCCTCGAAGGGCTGGCCGAGCCGGGCCACATCTGCGTTTCAGCGCGGGTGCAGGAGGATGCCGCCGGCAAGCTCGACCTGTTCTTCGAAGACATTGGCGAGCAGCGGCTCAAGAACATCGCGCGGCCCGTGCGCGTATACCGGGTGGTCACGGAGGCCCCCCGGGCAATACCCCAGGTCAGCGCCGATCCTCCCCTCCCCGACAAACCGTCGATCGCGGTATTGCCCTTTGCCAACATGAGCAGCGATCCCGAGCAGGAATTCCTCGCGGACGGCATCGCCGAGGACGTCATCACCGCGTTGTCGCGCTACCCCTCCTTGTTCGTGATTGCTCGCAACTCGTCCTTCACCTACAGGGGCCGCGCGGTCGACGTGAAGCAAGTCGGACGCGAACTTGGTGTACGCTACGTTCTCGAAGGCAGCCTGCGCAAATCGGGCGATCGCATTCGCGTCACGGCGCAATGTGTCGAGGCCCAGACCGGAAGCATGTCTGGGCCGAGCGCTACGACCGCGATCTCGCCGACATCTTCGCAGTGCAGGACGAAATCACTGAGGCGGCGACGATCGCTATTGCCCCGGCGATCGCCGATGCCGAGCGCCAGCGTGCCGTGCGCAGGCCGCCGGCAAACCTCGATGCCTGGGCCGCATATCAACGGGGATTATGGCATCTCGGGCAAGCCAACAAAGACGACAACGTACTCGCGCAACAATTCTTTCGGCAATCAATCGATCTCGACCCCAATTTCTCCGGCGGCTACAGTGCTCTCTCCACAGCTTACGTTCTCGCGGTTACCCAGTTTCAGACGCGACCTATCGCTGAGTTACAAGAATTGGCGGCGCCCTTGGCCCGCCGGGCGGTCGCGCTCGACAGCAGCGACGCAGATGCTCGCGCATGCCTCGCGGTCGCATTGATGACGCGAGGCGATTTCGACGCCGTCCAGATCGAGGCCGACCGAGCACTTATAGCGAGTCCAAACCTGGCTCACGCACACGGCGTGAGGGGGATCGGGTTGATGCTCTCAGGCGAGCGGGAAGAGGGTATCCGTTCGATGTTGAATTGTATCAGGCTCGATCCTCTCGACCCGTTGGTCTCCTTGCGCCTGTCCAGATTGCTTTGGGCCACTATTTTTCTCGTAACCACGAGGCTGCTGTCGAAGCCGCAAAACGGGTCATTCAATCCTATCCTGACTTCCCGGCGAGCTACCGCACCCTCGCAGCGGCGCTAGCCCAGCTCGGCCGGCTGGAGGAAGCCAAGGACGCGCTCGCGAAAGCCCTGACGCTGGCGCCGCGTTCATTCGACATGTATGTCCGCGGTAGACCCCCGTGGATCCGGGCGGAGGACCACGCTCACATGCTGGAAGGCCTGCGCAAGGCCGGCTGGGAGGAATGAACGCTACTCGCTGTCTCGCCGCGATCCTGGCGGCCGATGTGGCAGGCTATTCGCGGCTGATCGGCACCGACGAGGGCGGCACCCTCGAACGCCTCAGAACGCTGCGGCGCGAGCTCGTCGATCCAAAAATCGCCGAGCACAAGGGCCGCCTCGTCAAAACCACCGGCGACGGGTTGCTCGTCGAGTTTGGCAGCGTGGTGGATGCCTTGCGCTGTGCGGTCGAAGTGCAGCACGAGATGGCTGAGCGCAACACCGGTGTGCCGCCTGACAATCGCATCGAGCGGCGCATTGGCATCAATATGGGCGACATCGTTGTCGAGGACGGCGACATCTTTGACGACGGCGTCAATGTCGCGGCCCGCCTCGAAGGGCTGGCCGAGCCGGGCCACATCTGAGCCGCCTCGTCAAAACCGCGGGTGACGAGCCCCCTTGCGCGGGAAACGACGAAACTGAAATTCCGCGTTCTGATGGTCGTAATTTTACCACATTCACATGATATTATTAAAGTTACAACAATTAGATGGGTGCGGGTTATCGTGGAGCAAAGGTTAATACCTGTAGATTCCCTGCAAAAACAGGGCTGGGCGGGTTTGCGGAAGCGCCGCCAGCTGCCGCGCAGTGTCAGGTGGGCCGTAATGGCGATTACAACCTCTGCGAGAAGTCTCGCTGCTGATTTGCTGCAGATACAACAATGTCGAAATTGCCATGAAAGTAGGGGTTGCGGTCGCCGGCCGCACGTTAAGCCGTCATCTGCTCGACGTCGGCGTTTCGGAATAACCGAGCCCGGCGAGCACCTGGCGGGTGTGTTTGCCGAGGCGGGGCGGCGGGAGACGAAAGCTCTTCCCGGGTGTTGCCGAAAAGCAGACCGGGATCCCCGTCGTCAGCATCTTGCCTTCGGAGGGATGCTGGTCCGGCTCAAAGACAGCAGTCTTACCAAAATGGTGGCCCGGCGCTTGGAGCCTTGACGGCAGGGCCGCACTCTGCGGATAATCGCCGCGTCCAAGGGGTGCCCCGACAGGGGGCTGAGAGGCCGCCGGATGCGCGGCAACCCTTCGAACCTGATCCGGGTCGTGCCGGCGTAGGGACAGGAACAGCGCGGCGAGCGCCGACAGCCTCTTCGCAGATACCCCCGGGTCTTCGTTCAACGGCTGCAACGGAGATCCACGATGCCCGATTCCGCTCCACTCACATCCGCGAAGCTCACGCCGAAGATCGAGGAGCTTCGGGTCACGACGGGGCCTTTCCCGGCGTCGCGCAAGATCCATACACGAGGCCGCATGCATCCCGATATCTCCGTCGCGATGCGCGAGATCGACCTCGAAGCCTCGGCCGGCGAACCGGCGGTGCGCGTATACGATACCTCAGGCCCGTATTCCGACCCGGCGGCACAGACCGATATCAACTGCGGTCTGCCGGAATTGCGCAAGCCGTGGATCCTGGCGCGCGGCGATGTCGAATTCTGTGACGGCCGCGAGGTCAAGCCCGAGGACAACGGCTTGCGGCGCAATGAGCCTAGCGCGGTCTCCTTGTTCGATCGCGGCCGGCGGCAGGTATTGCGCGCCAAAGAGGGGGCGGCGGTGACCCAGATCGCCTATGCCCGTCGCGGCGTTATCACGCCGGAGATGGAATATGTCGCAATCCGCGAGAACCTTGGGCGCGAGGAAATGCGGCGAGACGGTGCCGCTGACGGCGAGTCGTTCGGTGCCGAGATCCCCAACCATGTGACGCCGGAATTCGTCCGCGACGAAATCGCACGCGGCCGCGCAATCATCCCGAACAATGTCAACCACCCGGAAACCGAGCCGATGATCATCGGCCGGAATTTCCTCGTTAAGGTCAACGCCAATATCGGCAACTCGATCGTCACCTCCTCGGTCGCCGAGGAGGTCGAAAAGATGGTGTGGGCGACGCGCTGGGGTGCGGACACGGTCATGGATTTGTCGACCGGCCGCAACATCCACACGATCCGCGAATGGATCATCCGCAACTCGCCGGTGCCGATTGGCACGGTGCCGATCTACCAGGCGCTCGAAAAGGTCGGCGGCAAGGCCGAGGAGCTGACCTGGGAACTCTTCCGCGACACGTTGATCGAGCAGGCCGAGCAGGGTGTCGACTACTTCACGATCCATGCGGGGGTGCGGCTCGCCTATATCCCGCTGACCGCCAACCGCGTCACCGGCATCGTCTCGCGCGGCGGCTCGATCATGGCGAAATGGTGCCTGGCGCATCACCAGGAGAGTTTTCTTTACGCGCATTTCCGCGAGATCAACGAGATCATGCGGGCCTATGACGTCAGCTATTCGCTGGGCGACGGCCTCAGGCCCGGCTCGATCGCCGACGCCAACGACCGCGCCCAGTTTGCCGAGCTCGAAACCCTGGGTGAGTTGACCAAGCTCGCCTGGGAGGACGGCGTCCAGGTCATGATCGAAGGCCCCGGCCACGTGCCGATGCACAAGATCAAGATCAACATGGAAAAGCAGCTCGAGGAATGCGGCGAGGCGCCGTTCTACACCTTGGGCCCGCTGACAACCGACATTGCCCCGGGCTATGACCACATCACCAGCGGCATCGGGGCGGCGATGATCGGCTGGTTTGGCACGGCGCTCCTCTGCTACGTGACGCCGAAGGAACATCTGGGGCTGCCCGACCGCGACGACGTCAAAACCGGCGTCATCACCTACAAGATCGCCGCGCACGCCGCCGATCTCGCCAAGGGTCATCCGGCGGCGCGCGAGCGCGACGACGCGCTGTCGCTGGCGCGCTTCGAATTCCGCTGGCGCGACCAGTTCAACCTGTCGCTCGACCCGGAGACGGCAGAAAAGTTCCACGACCAGACCCTGCCCGCCGAAGGGGCCAAGCTTGCGCATTTTTGCTCGATGTGCGGCCCGAAATTCTGCTCGATGCAGATCACCCAGGAGATCCGCGACTACGCCCGCGCCGGCATGGAGGAGAAGTCGAAGGCCTTCCTCGAGCAGGGTGCCGAGATCTACCACGACGAGCACGGCCAACCCCGGGCGGCCGCGGATTGAGCTCGGAAAGAGGCGGGCCTCTCGCGAAAGAAGGCCGTCGTTACCCCGACCGCCCGGTCGTCGGCGTGCTCGCGATCGTATTGCGCGGCGCCCGCGCCCTCGTCGTGCGCCGCTCGAACCCGCCAATGCCGGGCCGCTGGGGCTTCCCAGGCGGCGTCCTTGAATTGGGCGAGACCGTCGCGCAGGGTGCGATGCGCGAACTGTTCGAGGAGACCGGGGTCGTGGCCGAAGCCGGCGGTCCGTTGACCGTAATCGACAGCATCGACCGCGACGACGAGGGCGGAGTCCGGTATCACTATACGCTGGTCGCCGTCATAGGCCGCTGGCAATCGGGTGAGGGGGCACCCGGAGACGACGCCGACGAGGTTGCCTGGCTGACCCGCAGCGAGATCGTCGAGCGGAACCTGCCGACCGCCCCGGCCCTGCTGCCTCTGATCGACCTCGCGCGGCGGAAGCCGTAATGTTCAAGGGGTTCGTCCTTGGAGTCGTTGTGACGGTCCTCGTGGCCGCCGCTTGCGGCTACGTCGTGCTGCGCACCGGCCTCGTTCCGGCCAATGCCGACGCCAAGCCCGGCTGGTTCGAGACCTGGGCGGCCGGCACATCGCTCGACGCGACCCTCGCTCGCGACGCTCCCAACGGTCCCAATCCGGTCGCGTTGACCGACGCCAATCTGATCGCCGGCATCAACCTCTACGGGGAGCACTGTGCGATCTGCCACGGCACGGCCAAAGGCGATGCTTCGGCTTCGCCGGTCGCAAAAGGCGAATATCCGTCACCTCCACAGCTGGCGACCGACGGGGTCGAGGACGATCCCGAGGGCCATTCCTTCTGGGTGATATTGCACGGCATCCGGTGGAGCGGCATGCCGGCATGGAAGGGCACCTTGACCGACGAGCAGATCTGGACCCTCGCGCTCTTCCTCAAACATATGGACAAGCTGCCCCCCGCCCCGCAACAAGCCTGGCAGAACGTCCGCAACTGAGCCAGAACTGCCGACTCTTGGAGTCGGCTCGCCGCCGATCTCGCTTTTATTGTCGCAGAAAAACAGCCGCGTCCAAGATTACGAACGAAATTTTGTACTACGTCATGGTGGCGATTTTCGGGTCATCGCCGGTCGAAGCGACGTCTCGCTCGTGGCCGCTCCCTCTCCCTCGTAAAGGGCAGAGAGGGGTGTTTAAGAGGTCCATTGGTCGTCGACCCTGATCCAGCCTTCGGGCCGCTGCTCCCAATAACCGGGGATCCAGCTGGCCGTCGGGGAGGGCGGTTCGACATATTGCCCGGGGTTCCAAACGAATTGGCGGCCGTTCCAGCTCCAATGGCCGAAGCGCCACAGGGCCTGCGGCGAGGGCGCGGGCGGCGGGATCTCGACGCGGGTTGGTGGCGGCCGTTGCGGCGCGGCAACGGCGTCGGCCAAGGGTCTCGCGGGCGCGGCAAGGGACACCTCGACCGGGGCGACGGGCGGCGCGGAGCAGGCCGAGAGTGCGATTAGGCCCAGTGCGGTGGCGGCAGCGATCTTTGGACCGACATGCGGCATTCGATCCTCCCGATGTTCCGTGCAGAGCGGGTTGAACCCGACGCTTCTTATGCGTGCGAATAATATCGGTTCGCACTTCTTTAGACAAGCAACAACTGCGTCCGCTCGCGCCATGCTATGCTGCATGATCCGCCCGACGGCGGAAAGTGAACGACGCGAGGCGCCGGGGATATGCGAGCGGGCGAGTGGCTTTATCGGGTGATGGTCGGGCTGTCCGGGTTCAGCCTCATCCTCGTCATCGTCTATATCATCCTTGTGCAAGACAACCGGTCGGTGCAGTTGGAGGTCAACCGTCGGCAGCAGTTCATCACCCAGAGCATCCAGCTCGGCCGCATCAACGAGGCACTGATTCGCGCGCTTGCGGCCGCTGCGGTGACCAACAAGGACGATAAGTTGCGCGATTTGTTGACCCAGCATGGGATTGCGATAAATGCGGCGGGCGAGCCGGTCCCCTCGACCTCGGCCGCACCGGCGGAGACGAGCCCGCTTGCACCGGCGGGAAAGGCCCAGTGATGATGAGCCGGAACGATTTGGCCGGCCGCCGCACGGGCAGCTGGTGGCTGCCCGTCATCCTCGTCGTCGTTGCATTCTTCGTGCTGTTGGCGTTCGAGACCGGCTACGCAATTCATGATCGCCAGGCGTTGGCCGATCAGCACCGCTCGCAGGAACAGGCCGTGCAGGAGGCGCTCAAGCTGCGCCCGCAGCTCGAAGCGCTCGCTGGTAAGACCGCTCAGCTCGCCGCCGAGGGCGACGAAGGCGCCAAGGCTGTCGTCGACCAGATGAAGCGCCAGGGAGTCAACCTGACGGCGCCGAAGCAGTGATCACGAGTGCCGCGGCGGGCTAAAACGTTTCGGGCGTGATGACGTTCTGCGGGCGGTTGGTCAGTAATGCCGCGCGCATCGTCTGGGCCGATTTCACGCGCGTGTCGTGCTCCGATTCGGGTGTGAACCACGCCGCGTGCGGTGTGATGACCAGCCGGCCTTCGAGCCCGGGCTCGCCGGCGCGATAGGCGCGCAACAGTTCCGGGATCGGGTCGACCGGGGGCTCCACCGGCAGCACATCGAGTCCGGCCGCGGCGATGTGGCCGCTGCGCAGCAACGCCAGCAGCGCATCGAGATCGATGATGGGCCCACGCGCCGTGTTGAGGACCACCGCGCCGGGGCGCAGCAGCGAAAGCTGGGTATACCCCAGCATGCTGCGCGTCTCGGGCGTCAGCGGGGTATGAACCGACAAGGTGTCGGTTTCGCGCAGCAGATCTTCGAGCGTCGCGGCGCGGGCAATGCCGAGCGCGAGTTCGGCGCCGTTCGGCAAATAGGGGTCGTAGAACATAACCCGAAAGCCGAAAGCGCGCGCCCGCAGCGCGACCGCGGTGCCGATGCGGCCGAGCCCGACGATGCCGAAGGTCTGAACGCCGAGCCGCCGGATCAGCTCGCCCTTGACCGGCCCCCACGCCGCGGGGGGACTCCGGCGCTGCCGCTCATGGTACAAGATGACGCCGCGGCGCAGCGATAGGGCCAACGCCACTGCATGATCGGCAACCTCGGTCGTGCCGTAATCGGGGACATTGCAGACCAGAACATTGCGCGCCGCCGCGGCCGGGCGCGCGATCTTGTCGTAGCCGACACCCATACGCACGATTGCACGCAGCCGCGGAAAACGGTCGATGTCCTCGGCGGTGACCGCGTAACGCATGATCATCAGGCCGTCGACCTCGGCGCAGTCGGCGGGATCGAGATCGGCCAGCGTCTTGACCGTGCGCCGCATGATGCGGATTTCTGGGCCGAAGATCTCACGTTCGAGACCGTCATCCGGGATCTGTCGCTCCTCAGGGTAGAGCACGGTGACGGTCATGGCGAAATCCTCACCGGCTGGCGCAGCTCGGCCGAGCGTACGATCGCCTCGAAAGCGGCGACGCCATGCAATACTTCGTCAGCCGTGATCGGATACGGACGATCGCCATTGATCGCTGCCGCAAACCCTTCGAGTTCGGCGGCCAGCGCGTTGAAACCCTTATACTCGACGATTTCCGGCGCGGGCGTTGTATAGCGGCCCGTCGGGGGCGTTTCCGGCGCCGGCGTGAAGCGGAATTCGACATCTTGGTGCGCGAGCTCGACGCAACCCTTTGCCCCGTAGACCGCAAATCGGTAGTGACTGCGGTAACAAGCGAGCAGAACAGGGTGGCAGATATGCCGTTGGAAAAAGTGAGCATGACGCTGGTCGTATCCCCGAGCCGCGCCATCACGCGTCGCAGATTTGTGCAGTAAACTTCGTCGATTCGACCGAACAGGTAGATCATTGCGTCGAGATTGTGGACGCCGGTCGCGGTCATTGCGCCGGCCGGTGCCTCTTGCGGGTTACTGCGCCAGTAGTCGGGAGACATAAAGAGACCGGCGGGTGCCGTCTGAGCGCTCGCGCAGTGTGTGAGGATTCCGAGCCGGCCGTTTTGTATGCGCGCCCGGAGCTCGATCATCGCCGGATGGAACCGCCTGGGATAGGCGACGCCGAGCACCACACCGGCGCGGGCCACCGCGTCGAGTGCTGCCTCGGCGCTCTTGGCGTCGAGTGTGAACGGCTTTTCCATCAGGACGTGTTTGCCGGCGCCCGCCGTTTGTATCACCTGCGCTGCGTGCTGGCTGTGTGGGGTCGCAAACACGACCGCATCGATCGCCGGATCCGACAGGATCTCATCGAGATCATCCTTCAGTGCGATCCCTTTTTCGGCGCAGAACGCCTCAGCAGAGGCGCGGGTGCGGGTGTATCCGGCGACGAAGCGAATCGCTGTGCTTTGACCCTGGATCGAGCTGACGAGCGTCCGTCCCCACCGGCCAAGGCCGACGATGGCGGCGCGGATCACTTCTTGGCCGCCAGCATGTCGCGCACGCCGCGCAGCGCCACATAGTACCCGGGTAATCCGAAGCCGGCGACGATGCCGTGGCTGACGCGCGCTGTTTCGGAGGCGGGGCCGCGGCGCACCGGGTTCGAGATGTGCACCTCGATGGTCGGGAAACGCACCTGACTGATCGCGGCGACAAGCGCCGGGTAACCCGTCCCGAACGCTGCCGGGTTGAACAGCGCTGCATCGAAGGCCTTGTCGTTTGCTTCGTAGAGCTTGTTGACGATCTCGCCTTCGATGTTCGAGTGAAAAATCTCGACTTCGAGGCCGAGTTCGGCGGCGTAACCGCGGATTCGCTCATCGTATTCGGGCAGGGTCATCGGGCCAAAGATCTCGGTCTGGACTTTGCCGCGCATGTTCATCCCCGCCCCATGGATCACCAGAACTTTTGCCATGCCGCGTTCCTCTCTGCTGATCTGCGCAATGCTAGTGGATCGCTGGATTCGCTGACAAGTGTACCCACTTGCGAATAGAATGCCGCGCAATTTTTGGCTAATCGACGCGCCAATTGCGCTAGAATTCCCGAGGTTGGGGGTGAGCTCGGTCACTTGCACCGGTCGAGGGGCGATGCGCGGAATTCAGGCAGGGGCTGCGGTCGGGGCGAGCATTGCGTTGGTCATGGCGGGCGCGGCGCCGGCCGCGGCGAAAACCAAGCGGCAAGTTTCAGCCCAAACCGTCGAGCAGGTCATCAAAAGCCAAAGCGGAAGTGTCCAGCTGGTCAGCTTTCCTGATACCGGCTGGGGCGCGGTGAAAGTGGTGCGCGGCGGCTCATCGACGAAAAACCAGAGCAGGCCGACGCCCAATGCGGAGAAGGCCGAGGCGGCCGAGATCATCGCCTTTGCGGATCCGGCGGCGAAGCCGGTCAGGGTCATACGAGGCGATTCCGTCGTCACGCCCGGACAAGTGCGGCCGGCCAATGTCATGAATATGCAGGTGGTGAGCTTCGCAAATTCTGGAAATCGGTCGGTGACGATCTTTAGAGGCGCTTCCTCATACGTCGCGGACGCCGGCCTCTTCGCCCCCGCCTCGGCAGCCGATCTCGATCGCGTTGCGTTCGCGGTAGACGGCGCTGAATCGAGCCACGGGCTCGACCTGCGGATGTGGCGTCTGGAGTCGAGCGGGCCCCAAGGGCCGATGCAAATCACTCAAGCCGCGGCGACCGATGTCGGCGGCGGCGACCGCTTCGACCTTGTTGAAAACCGCGCATTGGGCCGCGCCTATCTCGCACGCATGTTCAGACGATATGGCAATTGGCCGGACGCGATCGCCGCCTACAACTGGGGGCCCGGCAACCTCGATGCCTGGATCGGCGGGGGACGGGCGCCGAACCAACTTCCGCTGGCGGTCGAGCGCTATCGCGAGCATGTGCTACGCGACGTCACGCTCGGCGGGCCGGGCACCGTGACGCTCGCCCGCTGGACCCCGTCCCCGCAGCTGACGCCAAGCCGTTGAGCAACATCGTCATTCCGCGACGGCCCACGAGGCCGCGCTCGGAAGGCAGGAACACCAGCTGATGACCTTATTCGCTGGACCAGTGTTCATAGTTCCCGTGCTCGCGGGCGGAGCTGGTCGCTGGCCTTGACGCGGACGAACCATGAACATATATGCTGAGACCCCGCGACCCCCTCCCGCGTGATCGCCGCCGATGCCGAGAATGGTTGCCGCTCTCCTGATCCGCCCTGTTGTCACCTGTTTCCCAGGCGTCGAATCCAGCAATTTCAATAGCTTGCTCCTGATCTCTTTTTGCTTCGCGTGCGCGCACGCGCGAGGGCGCTCGGCAAAGGAGCGTTCGGGTGACCCGCGTGGCATGCGATGAGGCAGGCCTTTGATAGCATTAAGGAAATTCGTCATCCCAAAGAGGCCGCGAAAGCGGCCGTCTCGTATGACGCAAGGCGCTCCTCCAGCCTGCTGCTCAGCCTCGCAGCGAAACCTATTATCCGGCCGCGGGACGGCCTCAGCGGAAGGCGGGGATGATGTGCTCGGCGAACAGCTCCATCTGGCGCATCTCCTCTTCCCACGGCTTCGCGCCCTGGTCGAAGAACCAGGCGAACCATTCAAGATCGCCGTCGCCGCCGATGCGCCGCAGCGATTCGATCTCGGCCTTGACCTGATCAACCGTCCCGGCGAGCGCGTATTTGGCCTTCCGCATCCGCTCGACGGTCCACTCGGAGGTCGGCAGCATCTGGTCGGCCGGATATTTGGCGGCATCCTCGGGCATGCGAAACGCCTCCCAGAACCCGAAGCCGCCGAAGTAATTGTAAAAGCCGGCATAGTTGGTGTCGCGCAGCAACGCCACCGCGTCCTCTTCGGTGCGGCCGAAATGGATGGCGCGGACCACCCCGACGCTTTCCCCGAGCCGCACTTTGCGGCCGGCTCCTGCCGCCACCTCCTGATACATCCTGCACAAGCGCTGAAAATCCGGCGGGTAGGCCGTCAGGATCACCGGAACGATGTCGGATTGCGCGATGTAGCGGATCGTCGCCTCGCTAACCGAGAACGGCTGGAACAGCGGCGGATGCGGTTGCTGATAGGGTTTGGGCACGACGCAGATCTTGCGGATCACGCCCTCTTCGTCGACCTCACCCGGCGCCCCATAGGTCCGGGTCCATTCGGCGACCGGCCAGCGCCGGATGCCCTCCTCGTACGGAAACGGGACCTTGTAGTATTGGCCGTCGTATTCCCAGGCGTCTTCGGTCCAGGCCTTCTTGATGACTTTGAGGGTCTCCTCATAGACGCGGCGGTTGTGGTTGTCGATCGCCGAGCCGTCCATCGGTGCGCCAGTGGCGTGGTATTGCTGACCGAGCACATTGACCCAGCGGTCCTGGTAGCCGCGGGCAAAGCCGGCATAGACCCGGCCTTTGGTCAGGTGGTCGAGCATCGCCAACTCTTCCGCCGCGCGGATCGGGTCCCACGCCGGCAACACCAGCCCCAACGGCGAGAATTTGATACGCTTGGTGCGGGCGGCGAGGTCGGTATAGAGCAGCAGTGGCGCCACCGAGGTCTCGTAGCCCTCCGAATGAAAATGATGTTCGGTCGTCGCGAAGACGTCGAAGCCGACCTCATCGGCAAAGACGACGAGCTTGCGCACTTCCTCGAGCATTTGCTGGTAGCGTTCGTTGTTGCGGCCGATCGGCCGCAGCCGCCGGCGGTCCTCGAGCGTGCCGGGCACCGTCGGCAGCATCAACAGCATGAACTTCATACGCTCCCTCCTCTGGTTATGTTTGATTAAAGGGGAAGCATAGCCGTTGTCGTACATCGCGACAATTCGCGGCGACGATAACCGATTCGGTTCGATTCCGCCCCGGAATGGGGCACAGCGATAACCGTTCCGTAAGCGTCGATGACAATGATCACACAATGATCAGGTATTCGTGGCACGGGAGCGCGGGGATTGCCGCCGCGACGTTCTGGGGTTAGCTGTGAGTGTCGTCCTTGGCGCCTGCGCTGCCCAATTTTAGAGAATAAAGATCGACCGGGTTTGGAGTGAATGCCAACTAACGTTGCCCGTCGGAACTGGACAGAAACTCTGCTGCCCCCGCCCGTACCTGACACACCGCTGAGCGACCAGGATGTCGAGGAATTCAAAGCGACGGTACTCGCCAAGCTGACTTTGGCCGTCGGCAAAGATGCGACTAGTGCCACCGACCGAGACTGGTTTGTCGCTACCGCGCTCACGCTGCGGGACCGGATCATCCATCGTTGGCTCACGGCGGACCGCCTCAGCGATGCCAAGGGGCGCAAGCGCGTCTATTACCTGTCGCTGGAATTTCTGATCGGCCGCTTGCTCAACGATGTCGTCGGCAACCTGCGATGCGGCGACATCGTCCAGGCCGCGCTAGGCGATCTTGGCGTCGATCCCGAGCGAATGCGCTGCGCCGAACCCGACGGCGCGCTAGGCAACGGCGGTCTCGGCCGCCTCGCCGCCTGCTTTGTCGAAAGCATGGCGAGCCTTGGGATCCCGGCATACGGCTACGGCATCCGCTATGATCACGGGCTGTTTCAGCAGATCATCAAGGATGGCTGGCAACAGGAACATCCTGAACAATGGCTGTCTTTCGCCAACCCGTGGGAATTTGAGCGCCCCGAAGTGATCTACGACGTCCAGTTCGGCGGCTGGGTGGAAAAGACCGCTTCTGCAAAAGGTCGCTCGCAATCGCTCTGGCATGGCGGCGAAACCATCAAGGCGGTCGCGTACGATACGCCGATCGTTGGCTGGCGCGGACGGCACGTCAATCCGTTACGCCTTTGGTCGGCCCGCGCCGTCGATCCGCTCGACCTCGACGTGTTCAACGAGGGAGATCATCTGGGCGCTTTTTCGCCGCAGGCGCGAGCCGAAGCGATCTCCAAGGTTCTGTACCCGAGCGATGACACGCCCTCGGGCCGAGAGCTACGCCTGCGGCAGGAATATTTTTTCGTTTCCGCTTCGCTGCAGGATCTCGTGCGGCGCCATACCCGCACATACGGCAGCATCTACTCACTTCCGGAGCGGGCGGCGATCCAGCTCAACGATACGCATCCCAGCCTCGCGATCGCCGAGCTGATGCGAATTCTTGTCGACCTTCACAACATCCCGTGGGATGAGGCGTGGAGGATCACCGTCGCAACCATTTCGTACACCAATCATACGCTGCTGCCGGAGGCGTTGGAGAGCTGGCCAGTCTCGTTGTTCGAGCGCATCCTGCCGCGGCACTTGGAGATCATCTACACGATCAATGCACGCCACCTCGAAGCGGCCAAACACAATGATCGGCTCGACTCCGAGCTCTCTAGCGAGGCCTCGCTGATCGACGAGAGCAACGGGCGGCGAGTAAGGATGGGACACCTTGCTTTCATCGGGTCGCATCGGGTCAACGGCGTTTCCAAGCTGCATACCGAGCTAATGCGCAGGGGTGTGTTCAGCCCCTTGCACCGGCTCTATCCAGACCGCATCCTCAACAAAACCAACGGCATCTCATTCCGCCGCTGGCTCCAGCAGGCCAACCCCGGCCTCAGCGGCTTATTGTCTGAGGCAGTCGGCCCCGTCGTCCTCGACGACCTCGGCGCCCTCGGCGGTCTCACCGATCAGGCCGAGGACACGTCGCTGCAAGGGCGCCTCGACACTGTCAAGCGCGCCAATAAACGGGCTCTCGCCCGCCATGTCCGGGAGCGTCTCGGGTTGCATATTGATCCCGGCGCATTGTTCGATGTCCAGATCAAGCGCATCCACGAATACAAGCGACAATTGCTCAACCTTTTGGAGACGATCGCCCGGTACCGTGCGATCTGTGCCCACCCGAACCGTGACTGGGTCCCGCGCGTTAAAATTTTTGCGGGAAAGGCCGCCCCAAGCTATTCGCGCGCAAAGCTGATCATCAAGCTGGCTAACGATGTTGCAAATGTCATCAACAATGATCCGTTAGTCGGGGATCTGCTCAAGGTCGTGTTTTTGCCGAATTATAACGTCTCTCTGGCCGAGCTGATCATTCCCGCGGCAGACCTGTCAGAACAGATCTCGACGGCAGGAATGGAAGCCTCCGGAACGGGAAACATGAAGCTTGCGCTCAACGGCGCCCTGACGATCGGAACACTCGACGGCGCGAATGTCGAGATACGCGACCTCGTCGGGACAGAGAACATTTTCATCTTCGGTCTGCGCGCCGACGAGGTGGAGTGCCGGCGGCGGTCGGGGCTCGGAGCCGCTGATATCATCGCTGCCTCGCCTGATCTTGCTGCCGCCCTCGAAGCATTGGAAGGCGGCTCGTTTACCGCCGGAGACCCGCACCGTTTCGCCGAACTGGCTTACGTGTTGAGGTATTCCGACCCCTACATGGTAGCCGCTGATTTCGACGCCTATTGCGAGGCGCAACGCAGAGTGGATCAGCTATGGCAGTCACCGCCGCGTTGGCGAAAAGCCGCGATCTTGAACATCGCGGGAATGAGCTGGTTCTCTGCCGATCGGGCGATCGCCGAATACGCGACCGAAATTTGGGACATTCCGGTCTGAACGGCGCCAGCCGAAAAACTCGGCATCGCCCGCGGCCGATCAACCCGCAAGCCCGTTGAGGGAGGCCGCAAACAGTTCGGGGCAGGCCCTGGTCTCGCCGCGCACCAAGCCTGAAAGAAGCCGGACATTGATGCCGGCCGCCTCCAGGCGATCCACCTCAGCGGCAATATCAGACGGTACTGCGATCAGCCGGACCACCCGCCAGCCGTCACCCGCCAGCTCTCGCATCCTGGCGATCTTGCCCGACGGTGCGAAAAGGGCGATCGTCTGTTCTGGGCGCAACTCCTCCCGGTGGCAGTGCGGCCCGAACAGGTTCAAGACTTGGCTCCGCACGTCCGGATCAAAGAACACGGCGTCTGCTAACCGAATAACGGCCAGAACCTGCCAAGGCACGCGGTCGGGTTCTTCGGGGTCAACCGCGACCAAGAAGATCGATGCCGGCTCCGGCCGTTCTGCGATGAGATGCATTTATGACAACTCCCGGATTAACAATCGACAGCGCTTGACATCATCACGCCGTCCGCCTTCGACTGCCGTCTATCGCCTGTCGCAACGCCTCAGGACCCACGCGGTGGCAGAAATCTCCGAACCCTTCGTTGCCGAGACGAGCCCCTGCAAAGAGCGCGAACAGCGGATCGAGCACATCAGCGATCTCGGTGAGGGCTAGTCGATCGGCGACCGGCCGGTTCAGCCGGGTGCCTTCGAAATCGCCGCCAACGTAGAGCGAATAGAACCCGGGGATGCGGCCAACGATGCCGATATCTCCTGTGTAGGGACGGGCGCAGCCGTTTGGGCAGCCGGTGATGCGGATGCTCAGCCGCTGGCGTTCCAGTCCCAGGCGCTCGAGCCGCGCCACGATCTGGGCGACGAACTGATCGCGGACACGCTCCGCCTCGGTGATGGCGAGCCCGCAGCTCGGCAGCGCCGGGCAGGCGAGCGCCCAGCGCTCGGCTGGACGAAATTCCTCGGCGAGGCGTACGCCGTTTGCTTGCAGCAGATCGGCTATGGCATTGCGATCTTTCGGGTCGATCTCGCTCAGGATGATGTCCTGGCTCGGCATCAAGATCGGGTCGCAGCCAAAGCGCTGGACCGTTTGGCGCAAAGCGCTGCGCAGCAGCGCCCCGTCTCTGTCGCCGATCCGGCCGCTCGCGACCGGAATGCCGAGATAAAGCTTGCCGTCGCCCTGCTCATGCCAACCGAGATGATCGGGCACTTGAAAGCGCGGCATCGGCCGGCATCGCGGGAGCGGCTTACCGAGATATTCTGAAAGCCGTTCGCGCGCCCATGCCTCGCCACGCTCGGCGATAACGTATTTCAGCCGGGCGTGCCGGCGGTTGCCGCGGTCGCCCCAGTCGCGATGCAGCCGCACCACCGCCGCCGCCGCTTCCAGCAGGCCGTCCGGGGCAATAAACGCAACCGGCGTCGCCAGACGCGAATATGTCTGCGGATTGTTGTGGGTCATGCCGTGGCCGCCACCGAGCAGAAAATTGTACCCGGCGAGGGCATCGCCCTCGAACAGCGCAACAATCGCAAGGTCGTTCGTCAGTACATCGATGCTGTTGTCCTCGGGGATCGCGAGCCCGATCTTGAACTTGCGGGGCAGATAGCAATCGCCATAGATCGGGTCCGGCGACTCGGGGGTGCTCGGACTTTCAGCCCACGGTTCGCCGTCGATCCAGATTTCGTGATACGCGCGCGTCCTCGGCAAAAGATGGCGTGACAGCGCCCGCGCGTCCTCTTCGAGGCGGCGATGGACGGCATCGCGGATCGGCGCCGGAACGGTCGTGACCGTGCGCACGACATCGCCGCAGGCCGCCAGCGTCGTCAGCAGGGCCTCATTTACTGTCGCGATCGATGCTTTCAGACCGGCCTTCAAAACACCGTGGAACTGAATGCTCTGCCGCGTCGTCACCCGCAGCGAACCGTTCGCGTAACGATCGGCGAGTGCGTCCAAGGCGAGGTATTGCGAAGCCGAAAGCCGTCCGCCCGGGATACGGACGCGAACCATGAACTGCCACGCCTTCTCTTCGCCGCGCTGTTTGCGCTCGGTGGCGGAATCGCGGTCATAGCCCTGGTAGACGCCGTGGAATTTGAGCAGCGAGTAGCCTTCTTTGTCGAACGGCTGGGCGGTGTCGACGAGATCGCGGGCAAGGTGGCCGCGCAGCTGCCGGCTCCATTTTTTGACCGCTTCCGCAGCGGAGACGGCATCGGCTCGCGGCATGCAAGTCTTCCCTTCGCAGGTACGACAGATCATCGCCGCGCCAAATCGCGGACACACTTTAGATGACCAAACTAAGGATTACTCAGTCTGGACGAAATTTTGTCTTTGTTCTTTCCAGCTAAGTATCTAGCTCGGCGTATACGGTGTCAAATAGGAAGTTATTACTTATTTGGGCGAAGGAAGAGCAGGGCATGCTCCGGCAGACCCGAAACGCAAATCATTATTTTCCTTGACCATCTTTAGGGCAGTGGCGGTCGCGAAAGGCGCGCGGGTGGAGCGGGTACGCCGTGGTATGTTTCATTCGTTCCATCGCAAACCGCGATGTGACGTTTTTCATTGGCGCGATGGCGATCAATCGCTTGTAGAAGGCGTCGTACTCGGCCATGTCGGCGACGGCGACGCGCAGCATGTAGTCGACCTCGCCCGCCATCCGGTACACCTCCATCACCCCGGGCAGCTCGGCGATGCCGGCGCTGAACCGTTTGAGCCAATCAGGCGTGTGCTCGCCGGCTTCGATGGCGACGAAAACCGAGAGCCCGACGCCGACACGGACCGGGTCGATGATCGCCACTCGCCCGGTGATCACGCCGCTTGCTTCGAGTTTCTGGATGCGCTTCCAACAAGGAGTCGGCGACAGTCCGACCCGCGCCGCCATCTCCGCCGTCGAGAGCGACGTATCCTTCTGAAGGATCTGCAGCAATGCTCGATCGATTTCATCCATGCCGCGACCGGCCCCTGTAATGCCTCACACCGCTCATAGATATCTCCCGCTTCCGCGCCAGGTCATGTAGCATTCTATTATTGGATCCGTGAAAGGAGACCGCGATGCCCGACACCTATCCCCTGCCATCGGCCGATCCTGCGAGCCTGGGCCTTGCGGCGACGCCGCTGCAGTCTCTCGATCGGCTGATCCGGCAGCATATCGAGGAGGGCCGTTACCCTGGCGCGCAGATCGCGTTGGCGCGGCACGGCAAGCTGGCCCTGTTCCGTAGCTATGGCGACGCCAAGACGGAAGGCGGCCGTGTTCCAGCAGCAGACGACACGCTGTTTCTGTTGTTCAGCCAGACCAAGGTGCTGACCAGCTGTGCGGTGTGGACCCTGATCGAGGAGGGCAAACTCTCCTTCATGGACCGCATCGCCGACCACCTGCCGGAATTCGCGAGCCGCGGCAAGGGCGAGATCACGTTGCACCAGGTGATGACCCATCAGGGCGGGTTCCCGAGCGGTGACGTGACCAAGGCGACGTGGACCGACCACGCGCGAATGCGCGCGGAGGTTTGCGATTTCTCGCTCCACTGGACGCCCGGCACGCGGCTGCAATACCACCCGCGCGCTGCGCACCTGACGCAGGCGATGGTCATCGAGGCGATGACCGGCGAAGATTATCGCGACGTCATCCGCGACAACGTGCTGACGCCGCTCGGCCTCGCGAAAGACGTCTTTGTCGGCGTGCCGCCGAGCGAGCAGGAGCGCTGCGCTGACACCTATGCCCCGGAACCGCGCGACAACTCGCCCGAGTTCAAGGCCGCAGGCATGCCGAGCGGTGGCGGCTATGCGACCGCGCGCGGCATAGCGGCGTTCTACCAGATGCTGCTCGGCCGCGGCCGGCTCGGCGATGTACGGCTCTTGTCGCCGCGGCTCATCGGCTATGTCACGCGCAACCACACCGGCGATCGTGGCGACGACGCGATGAGCGGCATACCGATGCATCGCGGCTTGGGACCGCATGTGCGCGGCGACAGCGACCGCATCCGCGGTCTCGGCACGATCGGCGCCCCGGAAACCTTCGGCCATGGCGGCGCCGGCACGTCCTATTCCTGGGCTGATCCGACCAGCGGCGTGTCATTCAGCTACATCACGAACTACATGGCTCCCGATCCCTGGCACACGCTGCGCCTCGACCGCGTCGCCAACCTCGTGCACGCGGCGATCGATTGAGTATGACGCGCCGCACACATTTCCCCCTCACCCTCTCGCTGACGCGGGTCCCTCCCTCTCCCCGCAAGCGGGGAGAGGGTTGGGGTGAGGGGCCGTCCTCAGCGTGATCCGATGGCGCCGCGGGTCGATCCCGTCCGCTCCGATGAGGCGCTGCCGGACCGCGCTGATGTCGTGATCGTCGGCGGCGGGATCATCGGCACCAGCACCGCGCTGTTTCTGGCGCAAAGGGGCATCCGCGCGGTCCTGTGCGAGAAGGGGCACATCGCGGGCGAGCAGTCGAGCCGCAATTGGGGCTGGTGCCGCAAGATGGGCCGCGATCCCCGCGAGCTGCCGCTGATCATCGAGAGCCTGCGGTTGTGGCAAGGCATGAACGAGATCGTCGAAGCCGAGACCGGTTTCCGCCAAGCCGGGATCATGTATCTCGCCGAGACCGACGCCGAGCTCGGTCAGTTCGAAGCCTGGCTCGAACACGCGCGCCAGTACCAGCTCGACACCCGGATCATCACCGCCGCCGAGGCGGGGCAATTGATGCCAGGCCTGACCGGCGATTGGAAAGGCGCGCTCCACACCGCGAGTGACGGCAAGGCCGAGCCGCAGATGGCGGCGCCGGCGATCGCCGAGGCGGCGCGGCGTCACGGCGCCGCGATTGTGACCGGGTGCGCCGTGCGCGGCATCGAGACCGCAGGCGGCCGGATCGCAGCGGCGGTGACCGAGAAGGGCCGCGTCGCGTGCGACCGGATCGTGCTCGCGGGCGGGGCCTGGTCACGGCTCTTCTGTGGCAATCTTGGGGTTGAGCTGCCGCAACTCAAGGTGCTGGCCACGGTGATGCGCACGCAGCCGCTCGACGGCGGCCCGGAGATCTCGGCCTCGGGCGGGCTATTCGGTTTACGCAAACGGATGGATGGCGGCTACACCGTTTCAACCCTTGGGGTGCGCACGATCGACCTCGTGCCCGATCATTTCCGGCTGTTCTTGGATTACCTGCCGGCGACGCGGCTGCACTGGAAGAAACTGCGTTTCCGGGTTGGCCGCCGCTGGGTCGAGGAATGGAGCATGGCCCGCCGTTGGAGATTGGACGAGAAATCTCCCTTCGAAGCCGTCCGCGTCCTTGATCCCGAGCCCGACCGGTTCGTCGTCGATCGCGCGCGCACCGCTGTCGCTCAAGCCTTTCCACTGTTCCGCAACGCGGAAGTGGCGGAGAGCTGGGGCGGCATGATCGATGTGATGCCCGATGCGGTACCGGTGATCTCGCCGGTCGAGAGCCTGCCCGGCTTTTTCATCGCCACCGGGTTCTCCGGCCACGGTTTCGGCATCGGACCCGGCGCTGGCAAGCTCGTCGCCGACATGGTGGCGGGCGGCCCGACCTTGGTCGATCCGGCGCCGTTCCGCCTGTCGCGGTTTACCGACGGCTCGAAGCCGCAACCGCACCCGCTCGCAAGCTGAACTGGCCCTGCTATCTTCGCGAACCGGCGCGGTAATGGGGTAGGCGGGGCTCATTCCGACAAGCCAAGGACGGCGTGCACACGTGAGCGCCGCCTCAACGGCCTCTTGGACTGCGCGGGAGGCTTGAATGCGCCGTGATGGTGTCGGATCGATCCCCTATACCCGCGAGCTTGGTCGGTAATAGGGCAGGTGAGTTTCGGGATCGAAATAGCCGGCGTAGAAGCGGCGGACATGCGGCAATAGAGCTTTCGACAGCCGCCGACGCTCGATCTCGTCCGCCACGAGCGGGTGTCGCAATGATTGGTGCAGATCGCGCAGCGCCGCGTCGCGATCGACCCGGGTGAACCGCCCGCCTTCGCAGATCACCTCGCCCGCCACCATGACGAGGTCGACCGCGTCGGTCTTGCCCCGCTGGACGACGGCGTCGAGGATCGAGGTTTCAGGGTCGAGATAAGGGTAGGCGATCTTGTCCCAATTTATCAGGACGAGATCGGCGGACTTGCCGACCGCGAGGCTCCCGATCCGGCTGCCGAAGGGCGTCGTCATCGCGCCGCCGGTGGTGGCCATGCGCAGCACTTGGCCGGTGCTCGGAACATCGTCCTCGTCCAGCCCCGGCGAGCGATGCGCCCGCAATACCATGCGCATTTCCTGAAGCATGTCGCGGTCGTCGTTGATGCCGGCCTCGTCGAGGCCGATCGCGGTATCGATGCCGCGCTGCTCGAATGCGTTAAGCGGCGCCACCCCGCTACGCAGACGGAAATTGGAGCTGCAGTTGTGGCAGATATGGGTGCCGGTCGCGGCAATGCGATCGAGGTCAGCCTCGTTGAGCCAAACACCATGGCCGAGGGTCAGTCGCGGCCCCAAAAATCCGAAGCGGTCGATATAGTCGAGCGCAGTACCGCCGCCCCGCCGGCGGGCATATTCTTTCTGATAGGCAGTCTCGACGAGGTGCATGTGCATCGGCGCGTCGTATCGCCGCGAGTAATCGGCGAGCATCTCGAGCGCCGGGTCGGAGCACCAATGAAGATTGGCAGGAGCGAGCTGGATCTTGACCCGCTCCTTGTTGTGATGCTTGGCGTGGAGACGCTCGAACAACGCGCCATAATCGGCGAGCGAGACCTGGAAACGCGCAAAATGGCGCTGCAGCGCCGGCCGCAGCTCGGCCGGCACGCTTGCGGTAAACTCCTCGTCGTTCTGATAGACTAGCCGGTTCTGGTCGCGCAGTGCGAAGGAATAGGACACCCGCATGCCGATGTCCTCGTAGGCGCGGATCACCTCGTCGGCGCCAGCCTCGACCGCAGCAAGCCCGCCCGGCACCCATCCGTGCAAGTGCTGTACGGTGGTGATGCCGGACGCGATCATCTCAAACGCGGAATAGAGCGTGTCGAGATAGAGGTCGACGCGACGCGCCACCAGCCGCGCTCTGAACAGGACGGCGATCAGTGCCAGAATATACAAGCCGGTAAAGTAGTTCATCGCCGGGATCAGCGCGTTCGCGGTTGCCTCGGGACTGACAAAATTGGACGACCCGGCAATCAGCGCCAGCCCGGCCGGACCGATGAAAGTGCCGAGATTGCCGGCGCCATGGGCCGACCCCATACCGTTAGCACAGATCGTGACAGCGTCCGGATGGACCGCGGGCGTCCCGCCCGCAATGCGGGTCAGAGGCCCGCGGTCCGGCTACACCGGCATCGCGCGCCTTTGATGGGTGCGACCGATCCTGGCGGTTTCTTCGCGGTGCCCGGCGATGACTCGCACGCCCTCGTCGAGCTTGGCGATGATGTTCTCCGGCGTGCAGCTCTCGAGAAACGGTACCCGGTTCTTGCGGCAGGCGGCGAAGACGCGCTCGCGCGCTTCCCTCATTTCGGGAGGGTACGGGTCGCGCGGAACCGTCAGATAGCCGAGCGCGAGACCAAGATCGCCGGGGCCCAATTCGGCGAAACCGAGCCCCGGCACGGCGAGGATCTCCTCGCAATGGGCGATGCCCTCGGGGCTTTCGAGCTTGACGCCGAGCAACAGCTCGCCTTTTGGGTTGAGCGGCCAGGGGTCGCAGCGCTTGAGATATTCCTCCGACGGGATCCCCCAGACCGGGGCGGCGGTCGGCTCGGAGCCGCGGCCGCGCGTCCCGATGCCGAGCCGTCCGCCGCCCGCCTCTCCGACAGCCCCGCGCATGCGCTCGACCGGCGACGGTAAAACCGGATCGACGCCGGCCTGCTGGTGCGGGTAGCGGCAGCCTTCGACGAAGGCTCTCACCGCCTCGGCATCGGCCTGGCACATCAGCACACCATGCACGCCACGGCCGAGGATCTGGCGGAACTGCCAGGCGTTGAAGCGGACATTCGCGGCGTCGGTGCCGTTGACGGGAGCCTCGACGACGACTGCCGGCGTGCGGTGGCCCGAGCGGGTGGGCCCGGCCTCGACGAGCCCGCGCATATATTCGGCGAGGCCCGCCATGTCGAACGCCCCGTGCTCCATGCCGACATTGATGTAATCGGCCCAGACATGCGTATCCTCGCGCCCTTGCGCATAGGCCAGCATGTGACCGCTGTGGCCGCCGGTGTAATAGATCGCCTGATCCTGTTCGAGGAGCTCGATGGCGCGGTTGATGCGACTGGGCATTATTGCCTCCTGTCGGAGCGTGTGGTCGAAAGGCACGGCCGGCCGGTTGACCGGCGATCCGGGGCGATTATAGTCCCGACGCAGGGCGGGCGTGGCGGAATGGCAGACGCGGCAGACTCAAAATCTGTTGTCAGAGATGACGTGGAGGTTCAAGTCCTCTCGCCCGCACCATGATTTTCAATGGCTTACACCGTACCGCCTCAACGCCCCTTTTCTCGGCCTGCGTTCCGATGTGTAATTCCGGTGTAATTGCGTCAGGAATCCCGGCCGAACCGCAGGCGGGGATGTTCGACAATCGTTCCCTGCTCAAACCGATCAAGCGCGCTATCGATCGCACGATCCTGAGCGTGAGCATAGCGCAGCACCATCGTCAGGCTCTCGTGTCCTGAAAACTCCTGGATGGTCTTTATATCCGCGCCCGTCGCGGCAAGGCGGGTGATGGCCGTGTGGCGCATTATGTGGGGTACCACCACGACAGGGTTCATGCCCGCAGCTTTCACGCATCGGGAAAAAGCTACTTTCATGCTCTCGATGTGGCCACTCTTCGCCCTCGCGCTCGGGAATATCCAACCTCTCGGGTCTCGCGCCATCTCACTCTCCTTGACTAGGGTCCTGGTAATGCTTCGGGGCAAAGGCTGCCGTCGCCATCGCCCGCCCTTCACCTGAACGCGCAACCGCCGGCGCTCAGGGTCGAAATTGTCAAACCGAGTGCGCAGTATCTCGGAATGTCGCAGTGATGTGGCTAGGCCTAGTTTAATGAACAGCCAGATGTACGGGTTGCTGTCACGCAAAGCAAACTCCAGTAGGAGCTGTTCCTCGGCTTCGGAGATTACGTAATCTCGCTCGTTGTGCTCCCTTTGAATCTCGATCGTGGGAAACAAGGTAGAGATCACCTTCCATTTGACCAGCTTTCGTCCCATCCGACGATACGTCGCCAAGATACGGTTCACCGTCGATTCGGCGAGGCCCTGCTTCACGCAATATGCTCGGAATTTTTGAAGTGTGAAAGCAGAAATCTGATCAATCCTTATTGTCCTTAAGTAAGGTTTTAAGTGTAACCGGAGATGTTGCTCATTATTGACGTAATCTCTGCCGTCAGCTTCTTTTAGTTTCTTGAGGTAGAGATCTGCCGCTGCGGCAAATGTGAGCTGAAGCTTACGCCGCTTCGGCAGCGACAGCCGATCTGACCGAGCATCCGTCCGGACTTGCTCGATGAACTCCTCGGCTTGCGTCCTGGTAACACCCTCCTTCTCTTTCCCGATCACGCGATGGATGCGCAGACCGTCGACCATAACATTGACTGAATATCGCAGATCGCCATCGCCCAGGCGTTCGACCGTGATGCCGTGCTCGGTAATCCTTTTGCCGGGTAAGAGCTTGCGAATCGCCAGACGATCGAGGCGAGAGAAACGAAGAGACATCGAACCCTCCTCATGCCACACCTTTGGCTCGGATCCGCTTGATTACGTCAGGACCGAGCCATTCTTGGATGGAAAAACCCCACGGTCCAAGTTGCTCCGGGTGGTCGACAATCCGCCAACACACTTCCGCGCCTACTCCTAGGCCAAGAGTTCGCCATTGTTCCGCGGATGCCTCCGTCCCTGGCAGCGTATCCGCACCGATGCCCGGCAAAGCCATCGGGTCGCCATGCGGCTTCAAGAGATCAATGACCCTCAAAATCGCTTCCCGGACTTGATTAAATCTGAACGGGTCGGAGAGCAGATTTATGTGCGGCGGGAGGAGCGGGGCCCACTGCGCAACGTTCCGAGCAGCTAATCCAAGGGCGAGCGTGAGTGCTGCGACTTCCGCGCCCAGCGCAAGCGCGAGCATCTCCCGGAGATCCCGCGCGCGCGTTTCCTGCGAGAGCGACTGCTCGAGCCGCAATTCGATCTCCTCGCTCAATGATCTTCCGTTGGCTTGCGCGTCGGCGTCGAGCGCTTCCTTGAGGCTGGGACGAAGTCGGGTGTTGAACTGCGCCCTTTTTGGCTCGCCTAGCGTCTTTGGCGGCCGCCCGCGGCGCATTTCCTTGGCCATCCTTCGTCTCCCTCGATCCCTGTCGTTTTCGCAATACGGCTGCTATTATATAGGCAAAAAGAGCTTGCTCAAGACTGACATCGCGCGCATGATATGGCTTGTGTATCGTAGGCATAACTAGGGATTGACATGGGCCTTTCGCGCGATGTGGGCGCCACAGAGCTAGCGGGAATAGGAACAGGCGGCCACGATCAAATTACACCCGGCATAGAACACGTCACCGTGCGGATTTTGCCTGACGGGCGAGTTTCCGCTGACGATGCGGCCCGTTATCTTGGCTGCGCGCCAAAAACATTAGCTATGTGGCGACTGCGCCGCATCGGCCCGGCTTGGCGTAAGGTCGGGGGGCGCATTTTTTATTTTCGGCGCGATCTTGACCGCTTCATTGCCGGAGAGGACCGACCTGGATTTCATCCAGGACCGGCAGGCGGGCGCAGGCGATGAGCAATCGTAAAGCGGGAACCGGTGCACCACCGCAAGTCTCGGACGGCAAGTCGGCGACAACTCCTGGTTTGACAGTCATTCCAGCCGCCGCTTCCGATGCCGCTACCGGCGCTCTCGCGAATTGGCACGCCTCGGACGCCCACATACTCGAAATGCTCTTAACCCAGTAGAAGTCAAGGCGAGACGAGGTTCGGGATCCCCATTTTTGAAGGGAGCGAACATGTCACCAAAGAAGGACGCGGCAACCGGGCAGGGCGATGGCGTCGCCCCGCCGATCACCAGGATTGCTGGACCCCGCGGCAATGGCAACACGACGCCACCGACTGAACCAGCACCGGAACCGGCGGACAATCGCAACGACGAAGCCCGTCTCGATGAGTTCGAGCAGCTAGCAAGAGACACAATCCTCGATGATCAAGACGGTGACGAACCGGGAGCTGAAGAAGAAATCAACTCTCCGCTGGTGGAGAAAAACCTCCCGCGCTTTGCCCATTTCCGCTCGAACCCGGTGACGTTCGAGCTATGGGGAGCAATTGATCGACAGGGGATGGACGAGCTGGTCTTCGTCACCACCAAGAAGTTCGCGCCGAATTTCGAGGACGATGTCGATCTGCGCCGTATACGCTTTTACGAGACCGTGACCGCCCCGGACGGGGTCGTGCGGCTGATTTACGCGTTCGTTCCCGAGACGACCGGAAAGAAACCGAATACATGGCTGACCAGCAAGATCGCGGCCTTGGAGTCGTCCAAGATGCAATGGACAACGATGCGGTCACGTAAAAAGCAGCAGCAATACGCATACCGGGCGTCTCGCAACGATTACGGCGAGCCTAAGTTCAGCGGTCGCACCCCCGGCCAGTGGATCGCCGAGTTGCAGAAACTGGGGATGCTTGTGGATAGCGAGGACCACCCGTTCTACAAAAAGGCGACCGACACCGAGTGACCCGAATCGATTATGGCCCTCCCATTAGACCGGTTTCGGGAGATCGTTCTTGGTGACGACGAGTTTGTTTCCCAACCCGGCGAACTTTACGAGCCGGTATGCGCCGGCTTCAGGGAATTGCGGTCTGGGCGCTGCGGTGTTCTGTGGCACGACCAGCTAGGCCCGGAGCCACCGCACGCCCACGGCAAAGATGTTTTATATAGTGGGTTTACCGAAGCTGAACCGGAGTTCTACCACTCAGTCGGCTGGGGTTTCAACTGTGCCTTCCTCGACCTGCGCGTCGAGGGCCTTTTGCAAACGAACCTCGCCCTGCCGCGCGGCGATCCCAAGCGCGAGAAAATGCCGCGATCTTTAATCAGTTTTATGCGGTTTCATGGTATCCACGACGGCGACGCGGCGCTGAAAGAGGTGATGCGGCAGCGTATTATTCAGGGCCGTCCATTCAATCGCCAAGAGCGCACACTGATTTTGGAATATTGCCTCAGCGATGTTCTGCTACTGGAAAAGCTGCTAGAGGTCCTGCTGCCGCGCATCGCCAATTTCGATCAGGCACTGATGCGCGGCGAATACGTCAAATTTACTGCGGAGATGTTTCGCCGTGGGCAACCTGCAGATCGATGGGCGGAACCATTGCTGCGGCAAGCAAAAGTGCGCCAAGACCTGCGATTGCGCGCGGTTTCCGACACCAAGTTGACGTATGGGCTGCTCGATGGACCAGCTATCAAGCAAGCCCGCATGCGTGAGTTTGTCATACGCCACAAGTTATCCGGTTGGCGCACGACCCGCTCGGGCAAACTCGGTACCGCCAATCGCGATCTCGTGGCGCTCGAAACCTTGCACCCCGAATTCCACGGCATCGCTGATATCCATAAAACGGTCTCGCAATTGCACGAACTGCAGTTGCGGGCCGGCGCCGATGGCCGCTATCGCACGCCGCTCTGGGCGTTCTCTACAATCACAGGAAGGGCGGCACCCGGCGGCGCGGAGTTCCCGTTCGCGACGCCGGCTTGGTGTCGCTTTACGCTGATGCCGGGGCCGGGAACGGCGTTGCTGTATCTCGACTTCGCGAGCATGGAATTCGGTGTTGCGGCGGCGTTGTCGAGGGACCCAGCGATGCTGGCCGATTATGGCGGCGAGCCATATTTGACGCTGCCGATCCTCGCCGGCTTTCTGCAACGAGACGCCAACCGTCAGACGCACAAAGACGACAGCGAACGTTATAAGGCTCCGACCCTCAGCCTGCAATATGGCGGCGGAGCGCTATTGATGAGCCGCAAGCTCGGCCTGACCCGCGCCCAGGGGCAGCGCTTGGTCGACCTGCATCACGATCGCTATGCAGGGTATTGGAGCTGGAGTGATCGCAAGCTGCAAAACGCGTTCGACACCGGTGAGCTTGTCACACGCGATGGCTGGCGTTGCGGCGTCACCTCGCGAACTTCGATATTCACGGCGCGGAACTGGCTGATTCAGGCCAATGCCGGGGCCATTTTTAGATATGCCGGCCTGATGATGCGGGAACTAGACCTGTCGGTCATCGCGCCGGTGCACGATGCCGTATTGCTCGAAGTGGCCGAGGATCGCGTCGAACTCGAAACCGCCCGCGCAATCGCGTGCCTGGAGCGCGCCTCGCGTCGGTTCCTGCACGGTTTCACACTTCGCGTTGACGCCAAAATTATCCGCGCCGGGGAGCGTTTCACCGACCGACGCGGCGAACAAACTTGGGCCTTTGTCGAGCGCGCTTTGCACGAACTGGAGGAAGAAGGGTTAGATGAAGCGGGATGATTTTGCCGACGAAGATCTCGCTGACATCATTCTCGGTCCTGACGACGAACCGCCCAATAAGTCCAAAAAAGAACGCCCACAAGCCCGGCGACTGCCGCGATCAAGAGAGTTCTCGCGGATCTGGCTACCGTGGCTCAAAGAGCGCCGTTGGCAACAACTACTGTCGCCGGCCACTCGGTTGTGGCTGGTTGTATGGTACCGCTCCGGTGAAGGTGAGGAACCGATCAAGCTGACGCAAAAAGTTGCCGAGGAAGCAAGCATCCCGCGGCGGCTCTGCCACCGGTATGCCCGACAACTCGAAAAGTTGGCGTTGATTCAGGTGGAACGTCGCGGAAAATCGGCTCTGATTCTCACTGTCCGGGTGCGGCCTCCGCCGGTTGCACCTTGAAACGTCGCAGCTGCGACATTTGAGGTCGCAAGCTGCGACATTTGAGGTCGCACAGGTCCTTATTCTCTTCTTTTCTTGAAAAAGGTTCTCTGAGAAGGTTCAGGCAGGGGCCGGGTGGGATCATCCATCGTGCATCGGATGCCCTCCTGTCAGACCGCATTCTCGACATGCCACATGGCGGTCACCCCGTTGAGTTCAAGAGGCGTTGCGAGCTGATCAGCCAAACAAAGGCGAGCCAAGCCGACCGCCGATCGGCGCCAGCGGTCATTGCTGCTACCGGTAGCCGGCGGCGGGAAGAAGGCGAAGCCCGCGATCGACAGAGCCAGCGCGATCTGTCTCGCACAGTCCCTTTATTGCATCCGTTCACGCCTTCTTTTCGCGGTCTCTTGGCGACGGCGGCCGGATCGAGCGCCCGCACGCTGTGGTGGCGTTGCGAGCTGTGCGTGGCCTTGTACGCCCTTGTCGCGTGAGCTTTGATCATGCCGGCACAGCTTCGTTTTTCCGACGCCGCTGCTCCTCATGCCATTCGACTGAGCCGGGCGCATAGTTCGGGTTTGGTTTTTCAGGCTGCGGAACCGGGGGCGGCGGATCGACGCGGCGCACCACTGCGATCGCCGTGGGGTCGCGAGATTGACCCAGATCCAGACCCACGTAATATCGCGGCTCGCCCGCCTTCGCGCCCAGCGCCTTCTCGCGCATCACCTCAAAAAGTCCGTAATTCGGCATCCCACCCCGATGGGCGCGCCATACGGCGATGGCGAGCGCGAGGACCAGATCGTCGTGTTTACCGGAGCGCGCATTGAAGGTCAGATGGCCAGGTGCCGTGTACTCCACCCGAAAATCCTGGAGCTCGCGGACCAAGGTCTCGGCTTCGGCGAGCTCACGCTGGATCTTCAGCCGCCCCTCGTGTAGCAAGGCTTGCAAGCGAGAAACCAGCGTTAGTTTCGGCACGCCGCAGATCGCGAAATCGCGCGTCTCTGCCGTCCCGGCAGTGATCAACACGCCCGCCGGTGAGATTCCCGAATAGGTGAACATCTCGAAAATAGGCTTCCCAACGCCGGTAATGTCGATCACCAGCTCGGTTCGAGTCGGCAGTTTGCCAAGCAGCCGCCCGACATGGGCGACAATGCCGGGATACGGGGTTCCGAGCGGTACACGCTCGAGATGACCAACCTGAAAAATTGGAGGCGCCGTAACCGTCATTGAATGAACCTTTGGAAATCGTTGACCAGAGCAAGCTCGATCATCTCGGAGGAAAAAGCCGAGCTCTCCGCGTCGATAAACTCGCCTTCGAATTCCTGCGCGAACAGCAGCGGTCCCAATTTCTGGCGCATCTTGTCGAGGAACTCGGCGCCGATCCGGGGACATTCCCGGCCAATGATCTTGATCCGTTCAATCCCTTCTCCGTTGACCCAATTTTCGTAGAAGTACCCGCGCCGGCCATTGGGCGACGACATGTCGATCTGCCGGCCGCAGCTGACCGCCAGCATCGGTGCAATCGCCGCCTGCATCGCGTCCGAGACGTACGCCGCCTCGTCCGTGATCACAAGCTTGGGGGCACTGTAGCCGCGTACAGTGTCGGGATCACCCGGCAATGATACAATCCGCGA
>Ga0182033_10000152_pt1 | contig 31868 bp, 26 predicted proteins | sample tim00Cox0000000H_FD_125968 | JGI IMG/M metagenome (GOLD analysis project Ga0182033, IMG submission 125968) | Lab enrichment of tropical soil microbial communities from Luquillo Experimental Forest, Puerto Rico - timezero.00C.oxic.00.000.00H | ecosystem: Environmental > Terrestrial > Soil >...
GGCGCTCGACTTGCATGTGTTAGGCCTGCCGCCAGCGTTCGCTCTGAGCCAGGATCAAACTCTCAAGTTGGATGAGAACTTTTCCCGGCTGATCACAACGTTTGACGAGGTCCCACCGGTCACTTTTGGTGACACTTCACCTAAGTGAAGCGCCCTAAGCGACCAAGTGTTGACCTGAAACGTCGACCGCCGAAGTCTCTTCCTGGCCGTTTGCGCGCAAGGTTCACTCGCGCGAAAAGCGGCCCGCAAGGACCCCGCCGTCCACGTTTCTCTTTCTTCCGATTCACTTGTCAAACAGCCGGAACCCCCGCGCATTCGACGCGGCGACGCGAACATGGCCATGAGCATGGCCGGATGCTCGGTCACCGTGTAGACAGTGAGGGGCTTCGCGGACGCGCCATCGCGCCGAGGCGGCGGCGCACCCAAGAGGACCTATATAGGGTTCGCCTGCGGTTTCTGTCAACCGTTGCGGCGACCAAGACGCGAAAGAAAGCGCCAATTTTTGCCGGTTTTTGCCCTGACCTTTGGCATCACGCTTGCTCGTGCTTTGGCCCACTACCTTGCCCCGCTCCGTTGCTCGCTCTTATGGCCGCTCCCTGGCCGGCCCCCCACCTGCTCGGCTTTCATCCTGCATCGCGGTAAGCTCGCGCCCAATTCGCCGCCAAAATCCGCGCCCCGCGCCGTACTGCGGCCACATTCCTCGGCCGATCCTTGTGTAATCGTCAGTGTCGCGAACAGGGGGTAAGCGGCAGCATCATTTGAGCTTTTGACAGTCTATGCAGCCAGCCTGCCGGGCATGCTGGCTACAGTTCAACGTTCAGACTTGTGCAAGTTCAGACTTGTACAGTTCAGACTTGCACTCGGCGAACTGCTCGGAGTAGTTGCTCGCGGGAATTGTTGCTCAAGGCAAACTTTGCTCGCGGCAATCTTGGCTTAAGGGGAACTTCGCTCAAGGCAATGCCGCAAGGCACCTTGATCGGAGATGTGGTCGGGGGAAGTGGTCTTGGACCAAGCGAGACTACGCGGCGCTAAACATCATCGTCGCTTCGCCGAGAGCATCGATCTCGGCAACGAGCCGCCGCTTTCCGTTGACGGCGGCACTGGCGGCTTGGTCGATCGGCGGCGGCTATCGGTCCAATGGTTTAGCGGAACGATTCTAACCGGCTTGTGCGGCGCTGCGCTCATGGGCGGCGCCGTTTTTGCGTCGCTTGACGGCGAGACCAATTTCGCCAGCGCTCCCGAACGTGTCAGCAGCGCATTGCGCGGCGCCATTTCAAGCATCGGCGAGCGCTTGAATGTCTTGCGCAAGACCGATCGGCTGCCCGCGCTCACCGAACCGAGCGTCGCGCGGCAGATCCTGCGCGTTCCTACCTTGTCGCGGTTGCGCGACCGCGAAATGGTCCACGTGCGACCTTACGTGCGCATCAGCGGCAACCTTTCGCTGACGGTCACTGAACTCTCCGCCAATATCCCCACCTACAATCCGCAAAAGCTTCTTGCCGATTCAGTCGCCGGCGACGACCAGACGCCGGCCGCCGAGCCGGAAGCCGAAGTGACATTCGTGAACTGCGATCTTTCGCAGGCGCCGAAGGCAGCGAAAGTGACCACCGGCGCCTGCGATCTCAATTCGCTATTGCCGAAGGTCAAACCGACAACGCTATTGCCGCTCGAGCAAGTGCTGGCAGGCGTGCGGGACACGGTCGCCCGCTCGGCGGCCGGTTCTATTCCGGCGCTCAATGCCGGCTCCGGGAACATCAAGTTGAGCTATGCCGCGGACAACGATCCCGGCGCTTATTTCAGTTTCGTACCGCGCGTCGTGCCGGAAAACGTCACGCTGTTGCCGAAGACGAGCCAGCTCAATGGCGCGACCGATTGGAGCGAACGTGTCGTGCCGCTCAAACGCGGCGAGACGGTCGGCTCGGTCTTGCGCGAACTCGGCGCCGCGCCGGACGAGATCAAAAGCATCATCAGCGTGATCGGCCCGGCCGCGGTCGACCCCATCGCCAAAGAAGGCCAAAAGGTCCGCGCACTGCTTGCGCCCGCGGGCCTCGGCCATATGCAGCCGTTGCGCGTCATCGTCGCCGGCGACAATGGCATCACCGCCGCCGTGGCGCTGTCCGACCTCGGCAAATATGTGCCGGTCGACGTTCGCAACATCGACACCGCGGAAGCGAGCGAGGATCAATCGGCCGACGACAGCTCTGGCGTGCAGCTTTATCAGAGCCTTTACGAGACGGCGTTGCGCAACAACGTGCCGCGTCCAGTCATCGCCGAATTCGTTCGCATTTTCTCCTACGACGTCGATTTCCAGCGCAAAGTGCAGCCGGGCGACAGTTTCGACCTCCTCTATTCAGACGATGAGAGCAGCGAAGGTCACAATGAAGTGCGCTTCGCCGCGATGACCGTCGGCGGCGACACCAAACGCTATTATCATTTCCAGACGGCCGACGACGGCGTCTACGACTATTATGACGACAGCGGCGTGAGCGCGAAGAAATTCCTGGTGCGCAAGCCGGTCGCGCAAGGGATGATGACCTCGGGCTTCGGCTGGCGCACGCATCCGCTGCTTCACGTCAGCGAATTACACAGCGGCGTCGATTGGGCCGCCCCGCCCGGTACGCCGATCTTCGCCGCCGGCAACGGCGACCTCGAAGAGATCGGCGAAAAAGGCGGCTACGGCAAATATGTCCGCATCCGCCACGCCAACGGTTACGAGACGGCTTACGGCCATATGACCGCATTCGCGCGCGGCCTCGACGTCGGCAGCCATGTGCGGCAAGGCCAGATCATTGGCTTTGTCGGCTCGTCCGGCCTCTCCACCGGCACGCACGTGCATTTTGAAATCATCATCAACGATCGCTTCGTCAATCCGATGACGATCAAACTGCCGCGCGGGCGCGTGCTTGCCGGCACGACGCTCGGCGCCTTCGATCACGAGCGCGAGCAGCTCGACGCCGTGCTCTCGCACGGGCCGGCCGGCCGCGTCGCAACGCGTTAGCCATCTGATAATTACGTCACCCTGAGGTGCTCGGCTGAGACGGGCGGCGTTTCATCTCAACTGCACGCGCTTGTCACGCCGCCGCGGCGGCGGTCGCACCGTTGAAGATGAGACCGTCGCGGCCGGCCGAGATCTTCACCGTCTCGCCGTCCTTGATGCGGCCGGAGAGAAGAAGCTCGGCGAGCGGATCCTGCACCGATTTCTGGATCACGCGCTTTAACGGCCGTGCGCCGTAAGCCGGATCGTAGCCCTTGTTGGCGAGCCAATCGCGCGCCTTGGCATCGAGCGTGATCGTAATCTTGCGCTCCTCCAGAAGCTTCTGCAGATGCGCGATCTGGATGTCGACGATGCGGCCCATCTGCTCGCGCTTGAGCCTGTGAAACAAGATGATCTCGTCGATGCGGTTCAAGAACTCGGGGCGGAAACGCGCGCGCACTTCGGCCATGACCTGGTCGCGCACTTTGTCGGTGTCTTCTCCCTCGGGTTGGGCGACAAGGTATTCGGCGCCGAGATTCGAGGTCATGACAATGAGCGTATTGCGGAAATCGACGGTGTGGCCCTGGCCGTCGGTTAAACGACCATCGTCGAGCACTTGCAGAAGCACGTTGAATACATCCGGGTGCGCCTTCTCGATCTCGTCGAACAGCACGACCTGATACGGCCGCCGCCGCACCGCCTCGGTGAGCGCGCCGCCTTCCTCATAGCCGACATAGCCGGGCGGCGCGCCGATCAGCCGCGCCACCGAATGCTTCTCCATATATTCCGACATGTCGATGCGGATGAGCGCGTGCTCGTCATCGAACAAAAATTGCGCCAGCGCTTTCGTCAGCTCGGTCTTGCCCACGCCGGTGGGGCCCAAAAACATGAACGAGCCGATCGGCCGGTTCGGGTCTTGCAGGCCGGCGCGGGCGCGCCGCACCGCGGTCGCGACCGCTTTCACCGCTTCGGCCTGACCGACCACGCGTTTGCTCAACTGCTCTTCCATGCGCAGCAATTTTTCGCGCTCGCCTTCGAGCATGCGGTCGACCGGAATGCCGGTCCAGCGCGACACCACTTGCGCGATGTGATTGGGAGTGACCGCCTCTTCGGCGAGCATGCCGGCAGCGCCGGCGCCCGCCCCCGCATCAGCGGCTTTCTCGGTTGTTTTGAGCCGGCCTTCGAGCTGCGGGATGGCGCTGTACTGCAATTCGCCGGCGCGTTGATAATCGCCGCGGCGGATTGCGTCGGTGAGATCGAATTTCGCCTTGTCGAGTTGTTTCTGGAGCTCAGCCGCCGACGAAAGCTTATCCTTCTCGGATTTCCACTTCGCGGTGAGCGCGTCGGCCTTCTCTTGCAGCGAGGCGATATCCTTTTCCAGCCGCTTGAGCCGTTCTTTCGAGGCTGCATCGCGCTCTTTCTTCAGCGCCTCCTGCTCGATCTTCAGCCGCACGATTTCGCGGTCGAGATTGTCGAGCTCTTCCGGCTTGGAATCGATCTGCATGCGCAACCGCGCCGCCGCCTCGTCGACGAGATCGATCGCCTTGTCGGGCAAGAAGCGATCAGTAATGTAGCGGTTCGACAAGGTCGCCGCCGCGACCAGCGCGGCATCAGTGATCTTCACTTTGTGATGCGCTTCGTATTTTTCCTTCAAGCCGCGCAGGATCGAGATCGTATCCTCGACACTGGGCTCATCGACGTAGACCGGCTGGAAGCGCCGCGCCAAGGCGGCATCCTTCTCGACATGTTTCTTGTATTCGTCGAGCGTGGTGGCGCCGATGCAATGCAATTCGCCGCGGGCGAGCGCGGGCTTGAGCAGATTAGACGCATCCATCGCGCCGTCGGCGCGCCCGGCGCCAATGATCGTGTGCATCTCGTCGATGAAGAGAATATAGGCGCCGGCCGAGCCGGTGATTTCCTGGAGCACCGCCTTGAGCCGCTCCTCGAACTCGCCGCGATATTTGGCGCCGGCAATGAGCGCACCCATGTCGAGCGCCAGCAATTTCTTGTCTTGCAGGCTCTCCGGCACGTCGCCATTGACGATGCGCAGCGCCAAGCCTTCGACGATCGCGGTTTTGCCGACGCCGGGCTCGCCGATCAGCACGGGATTATTTTTGGTGCGGCGCGAGAGCACCTGCACGGTGCGGCGGATTTCCTCATCGCGGCCGATCACCGGATCAAGCTTGCCGTCGCGCGCCGCTTGCGTCAGATCGCGGGCATATCGCTTGAGCGCATCATAGGCGTTCTCGGCCGAGGCCGAATCCGCAGTGCGGCCCTTGCGCAACGCTTCGACCGCGGCATTGAGCGATTGCGCGCTGACGCCGGCCTTTTGTAAAATCTTGCCGGCCTCGCTCGATTTGTCCAAGGCGAGCGCGAGCAGCAGCCGCTCGGCGGTGACGTAATTGTCGCCGGCCTTCTCGGCGGCCTTTTCCGCGGCGTCGAACACGCGCGCCAAAGCCGGATCCAAATAGATCTGCCCCGCCCCGCCGCCCGAGATCGACGGCCGCTTGGCGAGCGCCGCCTCGACGGCTGCGAGCGCGGCGCGCGAATCGCCGCAGGCGCGGTCAATGAGCCCCGCCGCGAGCCCTTCGGGGTCGTCGAGCAGGACCTTTAAGAGATGTTCGGGAGCGAACTGCTGGTGTCCCTCGCGCTGCGCGAGCGACTGGGCAGACTGAACGAAACCGCGGCTGCGGTCGGTATATTTCTCGAAATTCATGTCCTTTCCCTCGGCCTATCCTATCCGCCTCGAAAGCGCGGGCAGGACATCGTCATTGGGTTAGCAAGACGGCGCCAGCGCTTCCGTGATTTAGGTCAAAAGCCAAAATCGCAAGGAGTTCCGACACCCGTTAACGGATGCCAAGAATGGCCATCCGCTGGTTGTTATATGGGGGCGCGGGTGAGAAGGGGGAAGAGGGATCTATAAGAGACAAGAACCTCTAAGTCTCGACGGGCGCTTTCGTTAACATCTAACCCTGGTAGACTCGTGTTCTACCTATATTTCGAGAAGATTTCTTCGATGATCTTCTCTGCAACTGGCTTTGCGGATGCCAAGAAAAGGTAATAGATCACTGCGTTATTAGTATTTTTCATGGGAAGCGGCTCCGGGACAAAGTTGAAGCCGGCCACTTTTTTCAAGCGTTCGCGGAAAGCGGCAACAATCGCATCGTTGTCTTGCTTCACGCGATCAGGCTTTGAAAAGATTCTATTTCCTTTCCCCGCTGCGCGGGGAGAGGTCGGATTGCCAACGGGTCCGGCCTGAAGTGGCCGGCCCGATGACAAGCTCCGCAATCCGGGTGAAGGGGCGCACCGGCGAGTCTGAGCGCAGCGTGAACGCCCCCTCATCCCGACCTTCTCCCCGAACGCGGGGAGAAGGGGAAAGCGCGCCATCACATCTTCAACAGCCGCTTGGCGTTGCCGGAAAGGATCTTGGCCTTGTCCTCGTCGCACAGCGGCACCCCCTCCATCCATTTGGTCCCCGGCGGGTTCGGCACGAACGGCCAGTCGACCGCGAACAGGATGTGGTCGATGCCCATTTCCATGACGCAGCAAAGCAGCGCCGGATTGGAGAAATTGCCGCTCGTGGTGACGTAAAAGTTGTTGCAGAAAATGTCGCGGAAATTCGCGCCCTTGCCGCCGGGCCGTTTGAGCGTGGTGTCGACGCGCCAGACCAGAAACGGCAACGTCTCGCCAAGGTGGCCGAGGATGATGTTCAGCTTCGGATATTTCTCGAACACGCCGGAGAGGACGAGGCGAAGGGCGAGCGTCGCGGTCTCCACCGTATAGCCCCAGGTGGCACGCGTGATCATCGGAAAGTCCTTGGCGTAATCCTGATAGTAGATGCGCATCACGTCGGCCTGCGGCAGCGACGGATGCAGGTAGACCGGCAGATCGAGCTGCTCGGCGCGTTGGTAGATCGGCCAGAAGCGCTTGTCGTCGAGGAAGACGCCGCCCGCGAGGCCGTGCAGCATCGCGCCCTTAAATCCCAGTGCAGCCGTGCGCTCGAACTCGTCGGCTGCGGCTTGCGGCACCGCGGTCGGCAGCGCGGCGAAGGCGGCGAAGCGCTGCGGATTTTTGCTCACCACCGCATGCAGGCGGTCGTTGACGCGGCGCGTGATCGCGGCCGCGGTGTCGGCTGGCAACTTCTGCGTCGACGGGGCGCCGTGCGAGAGCACCTGAATGTCGATGCCGGCTTCGTCCATTTCCTTCAGCCGCAAGGACCCGAGATCTTTGAGCCGCGCATATTGCTCGCCGGGCCGGCCGGCCTCGCCGCCGGTGAAGGTCTTTTCCAGTTCGTCGTCCCAGTAATGCTCTTCGATGGTAATGACCGGACAATGCGGTTTCGTAAACAATCGAGCCTCCCCTGTGTCGCGATGTGCGCAGAACGCGGGGTGGTAGCAAGCCGCAGGCGGGGAGTCATCAGCGAGCGGGTGCGCAATAATTCCCCACCCCGGCTCGTTTCGCTGCGCGAAATTCGCCGACCCTCCCCACCGCTACGCGGGGGGAAACAAAGCCGAGCCTCTTGGCCTTAAGCGCTAACCGGATGTGCCCGGTAATACTCCGCGTCCTCGATGCTTTGCGCCCAACCGTCGCGGCCGCGCCATTCGAAATGCCGGGCGCTCATGTCGGCCCCGTAGCGGACGCGAAAGAGGAGCGTGCGATGCGGCCCGTTGGCGTATTCATGAACCTCGCCGGGCGGATGCACGACGAAGGCGCCGGGTTTCACCACGATGGTCTCGCGCGGTGTGCGCATCACGCCGCCGCCTTCGAAGCAGAAATAGATTTCGGTCGCGTGCGGATGGCAATGATATGGACTGATCTGGCCGGGCTCCCAGCAGGCGACGGTGACGTCGCCCTCCTCGATGCGGCCGAGGATTTTCTCGACGTGCTTCTTGGGATTGTACTCGGCCTGTTCCGGAAGGCTGAAAACCTGCATGACCAGCTCCTTGATCGTTGCCTTTGGCAGCAGCAAAACTTTAAAGGCCAGAATGCGGCAAGCCACCTGTTAAAGCGAGATGCGCTAAAGCGAGACGATTGTAGGCTTGGAATCGATATGTCGCTTCAGCTTGTCATTTGCGCATAATCTTTCCCGACTTGGTTCCTGATTCGGCTTCCCGACGTTGGTTGCTGATTTGGCTCCTGACTTGACTCCCGACTTGGCGCTCGCGACTTGGCTCCCGGCTTGGCGCTCGCGACTTGGCTTCCGACTTGGCGCTCTTGACGTGGCTTCCGGCTTGGCTTCCGACTTGGCTTCCGACTTGGCTTCCGACTTGGCTTCCGACTTGGCTTCCGACTTGGCTTCCGACTTGGCTTCCGACTTGGCTTCCGACTTGGCTCCGCCCCCGAAGCGCAAAATGACGACACAAGCGGCTGATATGGCTTCGCGCCGGCGGGGAAACCGGTGACAAGGCTTTTTCTGGATCATGCTCTCCTTGCAACGCTGACTTGTTTCGGCGCAGCATGGCAAAGGCGCGAGTCGATTGTTTAATAGCCTTGGGTGAGTGACCTGAATTGGTGAGTGACCCAATTTTGTGAGTGACCTAAGTCACTGATTTCGTCACCCATTTAAAGCACCTTATTGGAGCACGATAGGAACCGGGGAGGTTTCGCCGAGCGAGGGCAGCACAAGCTGCCAAAGGGAGCCGACCATGGCCCATCGCATGGCTCATCTCGCTGATAAGGTTCATCTCGACAACCGTACGCTTACGCGTATCCAGTCGGCGGTGATTATTGGTTCGATCGGCAGCGGATTGCTCGCCTGCGCGCTCGGGTCGTTCATTTACGATATGTGGCAGGTGGTCGCCGGAAAGTGAGCGGCAGCAGTTGCGGCATCACCTCGTCATTGCGAGGAGCGAAGCGACGAAGTAATCCAGGTTTTCCTTGGTGCGGCCTGGATTGCTTAGCTTCGCTCGCAATGACGAAACCGGCGCCAAAGCCCTCGCCTTTGCTGGACCGAGCCTGATAGTCTCTTCCGCGCTTCGCACAACAATTGCAATTTTAGGGAGGCCACGATGGCAAAAGGTTATTGGATTGCGACCTATTTCTCGGTTTCAAATCCGGACGCGCTCGCCGAATATGCCAAGCTCGCCGGACCCGCGATTAGCGCCGGCGGCGGACGCTTTCTCGCCCGCGGCACCGCTGCCAAGGCTTACGAAAAAGGCGTCAAGCAGCGCGTGGTGCTGATCGAATTCGACAGCGTCGAGAAAGCGGCCGCCGCGCATGACAGTCCTGGCTATCAGGCGGCGCTCAAAGTGCTCGGCAATGCCGTGGACCGCGATCTGCGCATTGTCGAAGGGGTCGCCTGAACGGCAATGCGCTGATCGTTTTATCGGAGAGGTGAGCGGGTTAAAGATTTGTATCCCGCGCGACACCTCTCCCCGTACGCGAGGAGAGGGAGTTTTTTGACGCGGCCAGCTTACGGCCGCGTCTGATCGAAAATCTTCTCGCCTTGCAGATCGATGATCTGGCGCGCCTTGTTCACCGTAAACGTCACCGCATCGTCATAGGCGGCGTAAGCGTCGGCGCGAATGAAGCGGTGTTCCTTGCGTATACCGCCGATCTCGCGCTCGATGGTGCCCGCGGTCTGATAATTGCCGTTGTTCTTGTATGGCGCGGCGCGAATGATGAAGCCTTTGTACTCTACCGGATCGGCAGCCTTCGCCGGTTCGGCACGCCGGCCAAAGAGCGCGCTCCAAAACGACATGACCCGCCTCCGTTACTTACCTTGGCTTTTGCGACTTGCTGCAGCATGATCCCGAAAAGTGGACGCCGGTTTTCGGAAAAGATCATGCTAGAATAATAAGCTAAAGCGAAATACCGAATAAACGCAAAATCATTTCGCTTTAGAAATTCATAATACCCTTCGTTCTTTCCCCGCGCATCCCTGCAAAGGAGTTGAACCGATGCCGAAAGCCTACTGGGTGACCTGCTATCGTTCGATCTCGGACCCGCAAAAAGTCGCCGCGTATGCCAAGCTCGCGCCGGCGGCGACCGCCAAATTCGGCGCCCGTTACATCGCCCGCGGCGCCGCCGCGGAAGCGTTCGAAGCCGGGCAAAAAGAGCGCATCGTCATTTCGGAATTTCCGAGCCTCGAAAACGCGATCGCCGCGTATAAGAGTCCGGCCTATCAGGAGGCGCTCAAAGCGCTCGGCGACGGCGCGGTGCGCGACATCCGCATCGTCGAAGCGCTGGAATAGCGCGCGTCAGCGGTAGCCGGTGCGCGCGAAATGCGCACGCAACAGCGCGACATTGCGGCGGTTGGCACGGAACAAGACGTCGAAAGCGTCGCCCGCGACCGGTACCGCGCCAATCAGCGCTTCGAGCGCGACATTAGCGGCCATGCGCGCGAACAGAAGCCGTGGCACGCCGAGCTGGCGCGCCTCGTAAAGGAGGTAGCACGACAGCGCCGAGGCGATCACGTCGCCGACGCCGGGGACGAGGCGAACGAGCGATTCGACGCCGAAGCGCACATTGGTCCCTGGCAGAATGAAGGCGGTGTCGAACGCGGTCGCCAGCATGTCGAGCCGGTCGAGCGCGGCGCGCCGCTCGGCCGCGTTGTAAGGCCTGGCGCGGCCGGTGAATCGGAACCCGGAGAAACCGCGCCCGAAGGTGGCGTTGTTCGTGAAGCTCATTGCAGTTTTGCTTTCGGCGTTACCCCACAGCGAGGCTTACAGATGGGATTGCGAAGCGGACGCGCAAGGCGCTGGCCGATTTTTTTGCTGAGCGTTCGGCCGGCGTGATCCAAGGACTGGAAAGATCTGAAGAATAGGGAAAGACACGCAACCGGAACAAGACTTAAAGCATCAGGGAGCTTGGCCAATGCCCAATATTCAAATTCTCAATCCCGACAGCCTCGGCAAGCCGCTCGGGCAATATTCGCAATTGACCCGCGTCAAGGCGTCTGAATTTTTGTTCATTGCCGGCCAGGTCGGCGCCGACAAGGACGGCAAGGCGCCGGCCGATTTCGACGCGCAATGCGGATTGGTCTTCGCCAATATCGGCGCGGCCTTGTCCTCGCAGGGTGCGAGCTTCGCCAATCTGGTGGAGTTCACCACCTATCTCGTGCATGCGCAGGACATTGCCAAATTCATGGCCTATCGCACACGCGAATTTCCCAGATTGTTCAAAGGCGGCACCTATCCGCCGAACACGCTCCTCATCATCGATCGCCTGGTGCGCGAAGAATTTTTGATCGAAGTCAGCGCCGTCGCGGCGCTGTAGAGCGTGCATTATGCGTGTTCCGGGCGGAGTTGAAACTTTTACCCTCCCCCTTGAGGGGGAGGGTGCGGGTCACCCCCTTGGCGCTGGCACGACGGGATCACACTGACGCTATGCGTGATAATGCCGGCGATGCCTCGCGCCAAACCGCTCGCCGTTTTGGAATGAAGTCGCAAACCCAGGTTGGACTGCAGAACTATAATTTCCGTAACCCCAAGCCGGCATCGACGACGCGTTGGCGGCGTAGGGCGAGAATCCTTGCGCCTTCGCCTGGTAATAATAGCCGCGCGAATAAAGCGCTATGGCGCGACTCTCGTTACCGCCCGCCGCACGATAAGCGCCGGCGAGATAGCGCAGCGCGTAAGTCATGTTGGTTTGCGGATCAAGCAGTCCCGCCGCCGAGCCGGTGTAACCCATGGCGCGCGCGGTCGAGAGCCGGATCTGCATCAGGCCGTAATTGCCGGCGTGCACCGCGCGCGGATTGCCGCCGCTCTCGCGGCGAATGACGCGCTCGACCAGCGACGCCGGCAGGCCGGCCGTGCTCGCCTGTCCCGCGGCCATCGCGGAGGCGTTGTCGAAGGAGCCATATCGTGAGGAATACTGGCTATAGCCGTTCTGGCTCGTCGCAAAACGACGAATAGGAGTTTGGATATGCCAAGCCGTCGGCCGAGGCGTACAGATGAGGCGCATAACGCATGCGGTGTGAATGCCCGACCCTATACGCGTCATGCCGGTAGGCATGCCGATAGGAATGTGCCGACGCTGGCGCGGAACAAACAAATACGAACGCGGCGGTCGGAACGGCAAAGTACGCAAGTTTCAATGCGACGCGAAAACAAGGCATGATTTAGGCTCCGTGGAGAAGCCCCTCACGCAGTGCTTGTCGCGGGCGAATCCGGCCGCGCTTCGGCCATTTGTTGCAATCGGGATGGTTTAGTCGTGGCAGCGGAACGCCACGTATCGCGCATTGCGAGGTCGGCCGAGCGACTTACTCCGGAAACTTCCGCCGCACGGTGGTCGTCGCCAGCGTGGCGCCGTTGGCGCCGAGCGCCTTGATCGTGAACTCGTAGGTGTGAATTTCGCCAGGTGGCGGCGATGGCCCGACAAAACCTTTCGCAAACGCGCCGCACGGCACTTCGGCTTGTCCGCGATAATCCACCGTGCCGCCACCGTGATGAAAGCTCGGCTTGTTGAGATCGGTCATGTGGAAGTCGAGCTTCGCGGTGCCGGACGGCACGTCAGTGAGCGCAAAGCGCGGCGAGCCGGAGCACCAGGTGAATGAGGCCGAGAAGGCGAACGCGCTGGACGCGTTCAACGAAACCGCCAGCGCCGTCGCGCCGAATAGTGAGCAATAACGGCGTATGCGCGCTTTGCACATGATCGCAGCTCGTTAGCCTCGCATGCGCGGGGACGAGCGATCGAAGTCAATTGTCCCAAAATCTGCGTACCCCGGGACAAGTACGGGGGACTAAAGGCTTCAATTATCCAGAAAACTACGAAGTTTTCTGGAGCGTGACGGATGCTTCAGCTTGCGCAGCGCCTTGGCCTCGATCTGGCGGATGCGCTCGCGGGTCACCGAGAACTGCTGGCCGACTTCTTCGAGCGTATGGTCGGTGTTCATGCCGATGCCGAAGCGCATGCGCAACACGCGCTCTTCGCGCGGCGTGAGCGAAGCAAGCACCCGCGTTGTGGTCTCGCGCAGGTTCGATTGAATCGCGGCGTCGATCGGCAGGATCGCGTTCTTGTCCTCGATGAAATCGCCGAGATGCGAATCCTCCTCGTCGCCGATCGGGGTTTCGAGCGACAGCGGCTCCTTGGCGATCTTGAGCACCTTGCGCACTTTCTCGAGCGGCATGCCGAGCTTTTCCGCCAATTCTTCCGGCGTCGGCTCGCGGCCGATCTCGTTGAGCATCTGCCGCGAGGTGCGCACGATCTTGTTGATGGTCTCGATCATGTGCACCGGAATGCGGATGGTGCGCGCCTGATCGGCGATCGAACGAGTGATGGCCTGGCGAATCCACCAGGTCGCATAGGTCGAGAACTTGTAGCCGCGGCGGTATTCGAATTTGTCGACCGCCTTCATCAAGCCGATGTTGCCTTCCTGAATCAGGTCGAGGAATTGCAGGCCGCGATTGGTGTATTTCTTGGCGATGGAAATAACGAGACGGAGATTGGCCTCGACCATTTCCTTCTTGGCCTGGCGCGCCTCGCGTTCGCCCTTCTGTACCATGTGCACGATCTTGCGGAATTCGCCGATCTCGAGCCCGGTTTCCGAAGCAAGCGTATGGATATGCGTGCGCAATTCCTTGATGCGGTCCTTGTCGCGGGCGACGAAAGCCTTCCAGCCCTTTTCCGACAGTTTCGAGATGCGATTGAGCCAGCGCGGATCAAGCTCGCAGCCCTGATACTGCTTTAAGAAGCTGTCGCGCGCGACGCCGTGGCTTTCGGCAAGGCGCATCAAGCGGCCTTCGTGGCTCACCAACCGCTTGTTGATGTCGTAGAGCTGCTCGACCAGCGCATCGATGCGCGCCTGATTAAGCCGCAGCGATTTGACCTGCTGGATGATCTCTTCCTTGAGCTTCTTGTATTTGCGCTCCTGGCTCGGGGTGAGCGAGCCAGTCGAGTGCAGCTTGTTGTGAATGTCTTGCTCTTGCAGGCGGCGGAGCCGCTTGAACTCGTTGGCAATGGTGTCGAAGGTCTCCAGCACTTTCGGCTTGAGCTCGGCCTCGATCGCCGCAAGCGACATGGAATTTTCCAGATCGTCCTCGTCGAGATCGGATTCCGGAATCTGGCCCTCTTCACTGCCTTCCTCGCCATCGCCGGCCGCCGCGGCCGGCTTGAACGGCGTTGCCACGGGCGGCGCCGACGGCGGCGAGGCCGATTGCATAGGGGTCGCCGTGCCGCCATTGCCGGAAAGCACGACACCGGCTTCGCCCGGGACCGCCGGCGCGGCCTGCTTAGCGTCCGGGCCGGCATAGGTCGCTTCCAGATCGATGATGTCGCGAAGGAAGACTTTTCCCTCGTTCAATTCGTCGCGCCAGATGATGATGGCTTGGAACGACAGCGGGCTTTCGCACAGGCCGGCGATCATCGCCTCGCGGCCGGCTTCGATGCGCTTGGCGATGGCGATTTCGCCCTCGCGGGAGAGCAGCTCGACCGAGCCCATTTCGCGCAAATACATGCGCACGGGATCGTCAGTGCGCTCGGCGGGCTCGCGGGTTTCCGACTTGGCCGGTGTCTTCGGTGCGACCTCGACGAGGTCGCCGGATTCGCTTTCCTCCTCGTCGGCCTCTTCCTCGTCCTCGCTGTCGGTTTCCTCAGTCTCGACGACGTTGATGCCCATTTCGTTCATCATCGCCAGCACGTCCTCGATCTTCTCGGAGGTTACCTCCTCGGACGGCATCACGGCATTGAGCTGCTCATAGGTGACATAGCCGCGCTTCTTCGCCTGCTTGATCATCTTCTTGACGGCAGCGTCGGAGAGATCGAGCACCGGGAGCGGCGCGTCCGGGGTTTCAGCGCCCTCCTTCTCTGGGGTCTCGGATTCTTTCTGCGGGGTCGCCGTTCCCGGCCGGACCACCTTGGGTTTGGCCGCGACGGGCTTGGTGGCCACGCTCTTGGTCGCCATGCTCTTCATCTCCAACTGCGCGCCGCAACCGGCCGCCACTTCAAGTCCCCTACCCTATGGCGAGTGACTCGGCGCCATGCCCGCCAGGGCGCGGATGGGGCTGGGCCAGCACTCAGCCAAGCCCGAAATCCCTGGTTAAAGTTGGGCCATCCACCGGGGCGGATGGCCAAAAGGGGCGGTGACGGCACGGGTTTTACCGGCCTACACCACCCGAATCGAGGCCAAATTTGTCGAAACTGCGTTAAGCTCCGACTAACTATAAACCCCGGCAATAGGGGCGGCCTCTCAAACCCCGCCGAGATCGGGCTCGCCGAGCGGCGCATGGTCACCATAAGGCCCTGCACTACAAAGCCCTGACTGGCCGGCCCGAAGAAGCGCCGAATCCCTCGATCAGAGCTTCGGTTCCTTCAAGCGAGGCGATTCTTGCCTTCACATCACGCAACCGGGCGTAATTCGCCTCAGTATTGTCCTGGCCGAGCGCTGCTTCCGCGTCCTTCAGTTCCCTAGTTAGGGAATGCCATTGCCGATGCAAGGCGATGAGCTGCTTCCAAGTGAGTAAAACGTCGGCAGCCGCAGCTTCGGCGCGGGCGCCCCACACCGCAGGGGTGGTGATGGTGCGCTCGATGCGCTTGAGAAGCTCGCCAAATCCGCGGCGCGTAAGCGCGTCACCGAGCGCCGCCCGCTCGGCTTCAGCGTCTGCGCCAGGCGCTTTGCTGAAATCATCCGCTTTGCCGGCATCATCGCCGACATGATGGGCAAAAACATCGATCAGAACGCTTTTGAGCTTTTGCGTATCGGCGTGACGGAACTCGGCGGCGGCAAGTTCCTCGAGATGCTCGTGCAAGAGCCAGGGGTGATTGATCGTCGCCTGCAGGATGAGGGCTTCCCGGCGCGGGATCGCGGCGCGATGACCGCGATGGACCGGGCTTGCCGCGAGCTGCGGGCTCGCCGCGACATAGGTGTCTTCAGCGCCGGGCGGTCGCGATGAAGCGGCACCGAAGCGCCCGGTTCGCTCGCCGAATGGCCGATCGCCGAACGACTTGCCACCGAAGTTGCCACCAAACGCCCGCGTGCCAAACATACGCTCGGCAAACTTGCCGCGTGCGCCGTTGTCTTTGCCGGCAAAGTTCTGCGGCGCAAACATCTGGCGGAGCCGCACGGCGAAATCCTGTTTGTAGTAGCGGCGCACCGCCTCGTCAGCGATCGTTGTAGTGACTTGTGAGATGCGCGCTTCAAGCGCAGCGCGCCGCTCCGGCGTATCGAACGGTCCCGCTTCGCTCTCGCGCGCCCACAGCACATGCGCAAGCGGACGCGCCGCGGCCAACACATCTTCAATGGCATCGCGCCCGCCGGAGCGCGCCAGGTCATCGGGATCCTGGCCGTCGGGCAGCGCCGCGAATTTGAGACTTTTGCCAGGCTTGAGCAATGGCAAAGCGAGATCGACCGCGCGATAGGCGGCGCGCCGCCCGGCGTCATCGCCGTCGAAACAAAGGACCGGCTCGTCGGCCATGCGCCACATCAGAGCGAGCTGCTCGGCGGTGAGTGCCGTGCCGAGCGGCGCGACGGTTGCCTCGAAGCCGGCGGTGACCATGGCAATGACGTCGATATAGCCTTCGACCGCGATGACCGGCGCGCCCTCATGCGCGGCCTTGCGCGCGTCGGCGATGTTGTAAAGGGTCGCGCCTTTATGGAAGAGCGGCGTTTCTGACGAGTTGAGGTATTTGGCGGAGACTTCCTTATCGAGCGCCCGGCCGCCGAAGGCGATCACGCGCCCGCGCCAATCGGCGATCGGAAACATCACGCGGTCGCGGAAGCGGTCATACGGTACGGCGATTTCTTCACCGCTAACTACTAGTCCCGCTTCGATCATGTCCTCGACCGGGATTTTCGCTGCGCCGAGATGCTCTTTGAGCGCGTATTGGTCGGCGGCCGCATAGCCGAGCCGAAACTTGAGCTGGGTCGGGGCGTGAATGCCGCGATCGAGCAGATAACCGCGACCACGCGCGCCGGCGTATGATGCAAGCGTCGTTTCAAAGAACTTGGCGGCAAGCTCGACAATGTCATGCAAGCTCTTGCGGCGTTCCTCCTGCGCCTGAGCCTCGCGCGTCATCACCGGCAGCGGGATGCCGGCTTGCTGCGCCAGCCGCTCGACCGCTTCCGGAAAGCTCACCCCTTCGGTGAGCATGAGAAAATCGAAAATGTTGCCGTTCTTGCCGGAGGAGAAGTCGAACCACATTGCCTTCTGGTCATTGACGAAGAACGACGGCGTCTTTTCCTTGTTGAACGGCGACAGCCCTTTCCATTCGCGCCCGGCTTTGCGCAATCTCACGCGCCGGCCGACGACTTCCGAAACCGGAAGCCGCGCCCGCAGCTCGTCGAGAAATTGCGGCGTAAATCGCATGTGATTCGCGAATCATATCCTCGATGCAGAGGGAAGCTAGGCCGCGGCCTTGATGCCCGAGCAAGTCCGCGCGTTGTCCCGGTTATCCACAGAGGACCGCAGCCGCCATTCTCGTCATGCACGGCTTTATGCCGGCATCTCGCTTAACGAGCACACGCGTAATGATCGGGATGGCCGCAACAATCCGGCCATGACGCCTGTAGCGTCACTCCGCGCCCATGCCGGCGGCTTTGACCACCTGTTCCGCCACTTTGCGGTCCTCGACGATCTCGGCGGCAAAGGCGTCAGGCGCATTAGTGGCGCCGACCAGGCTGCGGTCTTTGAGTTGCTTCTGCGCGAATTCAGGTTCGGCGATGATCGTGGCGACCTCCTTGGCAAGGCGATCGACGATCGGCCGCGGCGTGCCGGCCGGCGCGAACAGGCCATACCAGCCGCGCGACCGCGGACCGTTGTAGCCGGTCTCCTTCAGCGTCGGCACCTGCGGAAAATTCGGCGAATGGATGTTGTTGAGCATCACCAGCGGCGTCATGGTCGCCGCCCTGATCTGGCCGATGACATTGCCCTCGCCAATCAGGCCGATCGGGGTGAACCCGGAAAGGATGGCATTGACCGCTTCGCCGCCGCCCTTGAACGGCACCCGCACCCAATCGGCGCCGCGTTCCTTTCTCAGCGTTTCCATATAGAGCACCATCGGCGCGCCGGGCGTCTGATAAGACAAAGTGCCGGGTTGCTGCTTCGACAGCGCGACCAGCTCATCCACGGTTTTCACTTTCAGATCCGCGTTGACCACCATGACGTGGATGAGATCGAACAGCTTGGTGACCGGTTGCACGCCGTGTTCCGGATCAAACGGCATGTCCTTGATCAGGAACTGGTTGTAGATCATCGGATCGGCGTTGATGATGCAGATCGTATAGCCGTCCGGCGCGGAATCCTGGCAGGCCCTGGCGCCGACGTTCTGCATGCCGCCGGGACGATTTTCGACCACGATCGGGTGGCCGAGTCGCTCGCGCAGCTTTTCGCCGAGCGCGCGCATGAACACGTCGCTGATTCCGCCTGGGCTCGCGGTGGTGAGCGCGCGAATGGGGCGCGTCGGCCAATCTTGCGCGTTGGCCGATAAAGTCGCGGCCAAGAGCAACAGCAGGGTCGCGATCGGGCGGAAATAAAAGCGAAGCACGGCGAGAATTCTCCTGCGTGTCAACTTGCCATGACCGATTGGGTGATGCGGTCACGAAGCGCCGATCTGGCCTTACCGTAGCGCTCCGATAAAGCGGCCTTGATCGATTCCGGAGCGCTGTCCGGATGACCCGAATCGAATGGCGGCGCCGGATCATATTCGATGCCGAGCTGAATGGTGCGGGCGACGGTCTCGCCGGCAATTTCGGCAACGACGCTCAGCCCGAAATCGATGCCCGCGGTGACGCCTCCCGCGGTGATCAGATTGCCGTCGCGCACGACGCGGCCCTTCTCGTATTTTGCGCCGACGAGCGGCAAGAGCTCGGTGTAAGCCCAATGCGTCGTCACGCGGCGGCCTTTCAGTAGTCCGGCAGCGCCGAGAACGAAGGCGCCGGTGCAAACCGCGGTGACATATTTGGCGCCGGCTGCTTGTCGGCGGACGAAATCGACCGTCTCGTGATCGCCGATCGCGCCGATGACGCCTTTGACGCCTCCGGGAACGCAGATCAAATCCAGCGGCGGGCAATTTGCAAATGTGCGCGTCGGCACCAGACTCAATCCGCAATCGCTCGGCACCGGAGCTGGCGATTTGGCGATTACGAAGTTCGACGATTGCGGCATCCGCGCGAGCACCTGCAGCGGACCGGTGAAGTCAAGCTGCGTCAGGTCAGGGAAAATGACAAAGCCGATATTAAAGGCTGACATGCATGAGCTCCGTCCCACCCGGAAGCTTCTTCATTTGGGCTAACCGCCCAAAAGCTTCCTTACTTGGGTTAGCCGCCCAAAAGCTTCCTTACTTTGGCTAACCGCCCAAAAGCCTCACTTGAGCTAACCGCCCAAAAGCTTCCTCACTTGGGCGCCGGCCTTGGCAAAATCCATCTGTCCGGCAAAACGCTGCTTCAGCTCCGCCATGGTGCGCCCCATGTCCTTGAGCGTTGCGGCTTCGAGTTCCTTGATTAAAGTAGAAATTGCGTGCGCCGCTTCGATGTCCGACATCGGCTTGGGCAGGTAAGCGGAAATGATCTCGATCTCCTCGCGTTCCTTGGCTGCGAGTTCGCGACGCCCGGCTTTTTCATATAGTTCGAGCGCTTCCTGGCGCTGCTTCACCATCTTCTGCATCACGTCGACGATTTCGGCGTCGTTAAGCGTGGTGCGCTCTGCGCCGCGAGTCTCCCGCTCCAAAATCGCGGCGTTGATGAGCCGCAGCGTCGAGACGCGCACCGCCTCGCCAGATTTCATGGCCGCTTTCAAGGCGCTGTTGATGTCGTCGCGTAACACGTCGATCCTCACTTGATTGGGAGCTTATGTTTCGGTTGTGCTTGCTGTCGTTTTTGCGCTTGTTCTTTGCTTCGCGCAATGGGCCTGCCGCCCGGTCAACCGTTCGGTCCTCGTGCTGAAGATGCTGACCTTCGCGCCAACCGGGGCGATAGTTGCAGCACCAACGTGCAGCCTCCCCGAAGAGATCGGCGGCGCGCGCAACTGGGACTACCGCTACACCTGGGTCCGCGACGCGGCGTTTACTCTGTACGCCTTCCTGCGCCTGGGGATGACCAGCGAGGCCGAGCAGTTCATGGGATGGTTGGAGCAGCGCGCCAAGGAGGGAGCCCGTCTCGGTCCCTTGCAAATCATGTACGGCATCGACGGTCGGCACGAGTTGCCCGAGGAGATCCTCGACCACCTGGAGGGCTACCGCGGCTCGCGCCCGGTGCGCATCGGCAACGGCGCTTGCGAGCAGTTCCAGCTCGACATCTACGGCGAACTGATGGACTCGATCTATCTGTATGACAAGTATGGTTCGCCGATGGCGTACCACTCGTGGAGCCATGTCCGTCGGCTAACCGATTGGGTAGCAGACAACTGGATGAAGCCCGACGACGGCATCTGGGAGGTGCGCGGCGGTGAGCAGCAGTTCGTCTATTCAAAGGTGCAGTGCTGGGTGGCACTTGACCGCGCGATCAGGCTGGCAACGAAGCGCAGTCTGCCGCTGGACCGTGCCCGCTTGCTCGCGGAGCGTGACCGCATCTACGAAGCGGTGATGACGCGCGGCTGGGATGCGAAGCGAGGGACGTTTGTGCAGTATTTCGGCACCGACGCATTGGACGCGGCGAACCTCATTATGCCGCTGGTATTCTTCATCTCGCCGACCGACCCGCGGATGGTCGAAACGATCGACCTCACCATGGCGGAGCCGCCGGGCGCGTACTTGATCGTGTGCGACAGCACCCAATACAGGCCGAACGCACCCATTTGGACATCTGGGGGTCTGCCTCCTCAAAGAACACGGCTAACGAAAGCTGAACGCCGGTGTACTCAAAATTTTGCAGTGTCGCCCGTGTAATGTCTTGTAGGCACTGAGCTATAGGTTTCTGAAAGGCCTTAGTGGCCCACGCCTCATTCACAACGCCGTGGAAACGCTGACTGAGGCCGACTGCTCCGGTGCAGGCGATTATTACTTTTCCACCTACAATGTTGATTTTGTCGTCTCAAATAATCTGAATTAAACGGTGTGGTCCGTGTGACGAAGTGGAGATGCTGTCAGCTCCAATCACTGCACCGTCGGTGCATCGCACGCCAACAATTATTGTCACTGATCACCCCTGAAAAATGCTGTTCTCTTTCATTTCGGGGTATGCCGCGTAAATGGATTTGACCAAGCTTCCAAAAGACTGCGCTAGTACCCACTGAACAACGTTTTTGACGTATTTCCTGCCTTCTTCGTCCATACGATCCAATATCATCACGCCGTGCTTAACACCCTCATTAGAGGCGGCATAGGTTCGCCAGCGCCCGTTGGCTGACGGCGCGATAACTGCGGCTCCTTCGCTTTGGAGCGTCTCGCTGATCAATCCCATGTGCGTAAACGCCTGCGGGAAGTTACCCAGCGCCTCACCCGACGGTCCGATCTCCTCGGCGTACAGCCCGAGGTGGTTGGCGTAGGTTAGCATCTTCTCGAAGACGAACCGCGCCTCCTCTAGCCGACCAGCCCGCGTCAGTGCCTCGACGAGCCAGAACGTGCACATGTTGAAGGTCCCTTCGCTGCCGGTCAGCCCATCGCCGGCGCCCCTGCCCATCTCATAGCGATGCACCAAGCTGTCAGACAGCGTAGGCCACCCCATTAAAATTGCAGTCCTAAAAAAGTGAAGGGTGAGTGGGTGGCACGAAGTGTTGAAGGTGACGAACTTCAAGAGTGTGAACAACACGTGGCAGAGATAGAGAAACGGATCGCTGAATACCCGAAAGCGGTAGTAGAAGCTAATACTGCGACGCCACTGCCCGAGCCGCCGCCAACTCGAAAGGAAGGCTGCTAGACAAAATTGCCTAACTCAGCCTCGCTGCCGACCTGGACGGATCAAATTTAGCCGCAAACTTGCCCCCCGCCATTGACGTAGCCGTGGCCGCTGACGCCCCTACTTGGCCGCGGGCCCGGTGGCCTCTTCTTTTCTGTGGACGGCCGTAGTGCTTGCCAATGGCCGATCGCCATTTTGGCCCCTGCAGGCCATTGCAACCATTGCTGTATTTCTGGCGTTTTGTCCCAAGCGGCTGCATAGCATTGGGAGTGGGACAAAACCCTGTCGAGCGGCTATTAGAACGCCGCGGGCGGCCGCTCTGATTTCCGGATGTTACCTGAGGCGTTACTTCCGCCCTAACCGTAGACCCTAACCCGTTGTGTCCCTGCGGTCTTTGTCTACAGGACACACTTTACGCAACTAAGAGCCAAGCAGGAGCCCGGGCCGGAACGAAAGCGAATGAACCGTAAGCCAACAATCCCGGCCGAGCATCGCCATTCCTCTCGGCAGGCCGATAACCAGGATGGACCGCATGACCGCTGGGCCGATGGCAAGCCGACTGCGCTGCTCGTGCTCGCCGATGGCACCGTGCTCGAGGGGCAAGGCTTCGGCGCCACCGGACATGCGGTCGGCGAAGTCTGCTTCAATACGGCGATGACCGGCTATCAGGAGATCCTCACCGATCCATCCTATGCCGGGCAGATCATCACCTTCACCTTCCCGCACATCGGCAATGTCAGCACCAACGATGAGGATATCGAGACCGTCAATCTCGCCGCGACGCCCGGTGCGCGCGGCGTGGTGATGCATTCGGCCATCACCGAGCCGTCGAATTACCGGGCGACGCGGCATCTCGATTCATGGCTCAAAAGCCGTGGGGTGATCGGGCTTGCCGGCATCGACACCCGCGCACTCACCGCGTTGATCCGGCAAAAGGGCATGCCCAATGCGGTCATCGCCCATGAACCCTCAGGCCGTTTTGATCTCGCCGCGCTCAAGCGCGAGGCCAAAGCTTGGCCAGGCCTTGTCGGCATGGATCTCGTGCCGATAGTGACGACCGGACAGCGTTTCACTTGGGACGAAACACCGTGGCGCTGGCACGAAGGTTATGGCCGCCAGCACGAGCCGGAATTTCATGTCGTCGCCATCGATTACGGCATCAAACGCAATATTCTCCGCCAGCTTGCCGGCAATGCCTGCAAGGTGACCGTGGTGCCGGCCACAACCGCCGCCGCCGATATTCTTTCACTCAAGCCCGATGGGATTTTTCTCTCCAACGGGCCCGGCGATCCGGCTGCGACCGGCCAATATGCGGTGCCGATCATCCGTAACTTGATCGAGAAAAAACCGGTCTTTGGCATCTGCCTCGGGCATCAGATGCTGGCGCTCGCGGTCGGGGCCAAGACCGTGAAAATGCATCAGGGCCATCACGGCGCCAACCATCCGGTGAAGGACCTCACCACTGGAAAAGTCGAGATCACCTCGATGAACCACGGCTTCGCGGTCGATCGCGCGACACTGCCCGGGCGCGCGGTGGAAACGCACGTTTCCTTGTTCGACGGCTCGAATTGCGGACTGGCGCTCAAAGACCGGCCGGTCTTTTCGGCGCAATACCATCCGGAAGCCTCGCCCGGACCGCGCGACAGCCATTTCCTATTCCGCCGCTTTGTCGAATTGATGCGCGAGGGCAAGCGCTAACGACTGCCGCCCATTGACGTCGGCGTTTCGCGCGCATTTTCGCTGGATGGCGAGGCACTATCGGGCCGATCGGCCTTCCCTCCATGTCGAATCTGTTCTAAAGACCCCTCGCGCGGGGCCGAGCCCCGCTCGGCCTGGCGTGCGGTCAGCAAAAGTGGGCACCGGTTTTGCGTCCGACACGCACGCCCACTTTTACTAACACGCTTTCCGGGCGGCTGACCGGTTTCCACTCAGCCTGAAAGCGTGGGACGCGCATAAAGCGCGCCCTTTTTTTGTGCCCAAAAAGCAGAAGCGATGCCTAAGCGGAACGACATATCCTCGATCCTGATCATCGGCGCGGGCCCGATCGTCATCGGCCAGGCCTGCGAATTCGACTATTCCGGCACGCAGGCGTGCAAGGCGCTCAAGGCCGAGGGCTATCGCGTCGTCCTGGTCAATTCCAATCCGGCCACCATCATGACCGATCCGGATCTGGCGGACGCGACCTATGTCGAGCCGATCACGCCGGAAATTGTCGCCAAGATCATCGCCAAAGAACGCAACGTGCGGCCGGGCGGTTTCGCATTGTTGCCGACCATGGGCGGGCAAACTGCGCTTAACACCGCGTTGTCGCTCCGCCGCATGGGCGTGCTCGACACGTTCGATGTCACCATGATCGGCGCGACCGCGACCGCCATCGACAAGGCGGAGGACCGCAAGCTGTTCCGCGAGGCGATGACTAAGATCGGACTGTCGACGCCGCGCTCGCATCAGGTCAAGACGCTTGTTGCTGCGCTTGCGGCGCTCGACGATATCGGCCTGCCGGCGATCATCCGGCCGTCATTTACGCTCGGCGGCACCGGCGGCGGCATCGCCTACAACAAAGAGGAGTTCATCGAGATCGTCGAGCGCGGGCTCGACGCCTCGCCGACCAGCGAAGTCCTGATCGAAGAATCGGTGCTTGGCTGGAAAGAATTCGAGATGGAGGTGGTGCGCGACAAGAACGACAATTGCATCATCGTCTGCTCGATCGAGAACCTCGATCCGATGGGCGTGCATACCGGAGACTCGATCACCATCGCGCCAGCGCTGACGCTGACCGACAAGGAATATCAGATCATGCGCGACGCCTCGATCGCGGTTCTTCGCGAGATCGGGGTCGAGACCGGCGGCTCGAACGTGCAATTCGCGATCAATCAGGCCGACGGACGGATTGTCGTCATCGAGATGAATCCGCGCGTGTCACGCTCGTCCGCGCTTGCCTCCAAGGCAACTGGCTTCCCGATCGCCAAAGTCGCGGCAAAGCTTGCGGTCGGCTACACGCTCGACGAGATTGCCAACGACATCACCGGCGGCGCCACGCCGGCATCGTTCGAACCGACGATCGATTACATCGTCACCAAAGTGCCGCGCTTTGCGTTCGAGAAATTTCCCGGCGCCGAGCCAGTGCTCACGACCTCGATGAAATCGGTCGGCGAAGCGATGGCGATCGGCCGCACCTTTGCCGAGAGCCTGCAAAAGGCGCTGCGCTCGCTGGAAACCGGCCTGACTGGCCTCGACGAGATCGCCATAGCCGGGCTTAGCCAGGGCGACGACAAGAACGCGATTCGCGCCGCGCTCGGCACGCCGTCTCCGGACGGTCTTCTCAAAGTGGCGCAGGCGATGCGGCTCGGCATGAGCGATGCGGAAATCCACAATGCCTGCCGGATCGATCCGTGGTTTCTCGCGCAAATCCGCGGCATCGTCGATATGGAGGCGCAAATCCGCGCCAAAGGATTGCCGGGGACGGGTGCGGGATTGCGCCAGCTCAAGGCGATGGGTTTTTCCGACGCGCGGCTTGGCCGTCTCACCGGACAAAGCGTCGAGGAGATTTCGCAACGCCGGCGCAAGCTTGCGGTGCGGCCGATCTTCAAGCGCATCGACACCTGCGCGGCCGAATTCGCCTCGCCCACCGCCTATATGTATTCGACCTACGAAACGCCGTTTGCCGGCCGCGCCGTCGACGAGGCGGCGCCGTCTGACAAGAAGAAAGTCATTATTCTTGGCGGCGGCCCCAACCGTATCGGCCAAGGCATCGAATTCGATTATTGCTGCTGCCACGCCAGCTTCGCACTCAAGGAAGCGGGCTACGAAACCATAATGATCAACTGCAATCCGGAGACGGTCTCGACCGATTACGACACCTCCGATCGGCTCTATTTCGAGCCGCTGACCGCCGAGGATGTGATCGAGATCATCGACAGCGAACGGACCAACGGCACACTGCACGGCGTCATCGTGCAATTTGGCGGACAGACCCCGCTCAAGCTCGCCCAGGCGCTGGAAGAGGCGCGGGTGCCGATCCTCGGCACGTCTCCCGACGCCATCGACCTTGCCGAAGATCGCGACCGCTTCAAACGGCTCCTTGACCGGCTCAAGCTGCGCCAGCCGCGCAGCGGCATCGCCACCAGTCCGGAAAAAGCGCGCGCGATCGCCGAATCGATCGGCTATCCGATCGTGATCCGGCCCTCCTACGTGCTCGGCGGCCGTGCCATGGAGATCGTTCACGACGCCCATCAGCTCGACCGTTATGTCGTACGCCTCGCCGCCGATCTCGACCGTCCATCCGAAATTGCCGTTTCCGACAAACGGCCGCTCTTGATCGACAGCTATCTCACCGACGCGGTAGAAGTCGATGTCGACTGCCTCTGCGACGGCAAGGACAGTTACATTGCCGGCATCATGGAGCACATCGAAGAGGCCGGGATTCACTCCGGCGATTCGGCCTGCTCACTGCCGCCGCACAATCTGTCGGCCGACGTGATCGCCGAGTTGTCCCGACAGACACGCGCGCTCGCGCTCGCGCTCAAGGTCGGCGGCCTGATGAACGTGCAATACGCGATCAAGGACGGCGATATTTACGTGCTCGAAGTCAACCCGCGCGCTTCGCGCACAGTGCCGTTCGTCGCCAAAGTGATCGGCATCCCGGCCGCCAAGATCGCCGCGCGCATCATGGCCGGCGAGACACTTTCGAGCTTTCATCTCAAGCCGCAGCATTTCGAGCCCGGCCGCGCGCACCATGTCGGCGTCAAAGAGGCGGTGTTTCCGTTTGCGCGATTCGGCGACAAGGTCGACACCGTGCTCGGCCCGGAAATGAAATCGACCGGCGAGGTGATGGGCATCGATCGCGACTACAATGTCGCCTTCGCCAAAAGCCAGCTCGGCGGCGGCGTGCGGCTGCCGAAATCCGGCACTGTCTTCGTCTCCGTCAAAGATGCCGACAAGCCGCGCATTCTCGAGGCCACCCGGCTTCTTGCCGGATTGGGCTTTCGCGTAATGGCGACGTCCGGAACCCAGCGCTATCTCGCCGAACATGGCGTCGCCGCGGTCAAGATCAACAAAGTTGCCGAAGGGCGCCCGCATATCGTCGACGCCATCAAAAACGGCGAGGTTCAGGTCGTCTTCAATACCACCGAGGGGGCCACCGCCCTTGCCGACAGCCGGTCGTTACGCCGCGCAGCCCTCTTGCATAAAGTGCCGTACTACACCACTCTTTCGGGGGCCGTTGCGGCAGCGCAGGGCATCAGGGCCTATCTCGGGGGCGACCTCGAGGTTTGTGCGCTGCAAACCTATTTCGGGGCCGAATCTGATCGAGCATCGGAGCGGCCAAAGCGACGGCACGTGTAGAGCCAATTCCACGTCGCGCGGCCGGGCAGTGCTTCGGCTCGCGACCGGATTTTTGACTCTGCTGAGGAGGTTTGAGACTGATGGACAAGATTCCAATGACGGCAGAGGGCTACTCGGCGTTGGAAGCCGAGCTGAAGCACTGCCAGCAGGTGGAGCGGCCTCGGATCATTCAGCAGATCACCGACGCCCGCACCCACGGCGACCTTTCCGAGAACGCCGAATATCACGCAGCAAAGGAGTCGCAATCGATCAACGAGGGCCGCATTGCGGAGCTCGAAGACAAGCTTGCGCGCGCCGAAGTCATTGATGTCTCGAAGCTTTCCGGCGATACCATCACCTTTGGCGCGACCGTCACGCTGATCGACGAAGACACCGACAAAAAGACGGTGTGGCAGATCGTCGGCGAGCCAGAAGCGGACGCCAAGAAGGGCAAGATTTCGATTACCTCGCCGCTCGCGCGCGCGCTGGTCGGAAAGAAGAAGGGCGCGCAGGTCGAGGTGGTCACGCCTGGCGGCGCCAAGGCCTATGAGGTGATGAAGGTCGAATGGAAGTAGCGGGAAACAGCGGTTTTCATTGATTGGCAACCAAAGTGGCCGGGTTATCCCCGGCCACTTTCGATTTTTCAGCCCGATCGCAGGGAATATTGAGGATGGTCGGGCGGTCCTTGTGCGGTCGGGGGTTGCGTATCTTGCATAGCTCCCCAGAATCCTTAGATAGGAGATCGGTGTGCTGCCGTGCGGCCAAGTTGCAGCCAGTTCGGCGGCCCGGGTTTCCACGACGCCCATTTCGCTTCAGGGCATTAGGCAGATCGAGCCCGCTCCATCTGCCGCAACGAGCGGGGATAGTCGGTGCCCATTGCAAAAAAAGCCATCAGCGCCAAGGTCGTGATCATCGGGTCGGGGCCGGCCGGCTATACCGCGGCGATCTATGCAGCGCGCGCGATGCTCGACCCCATCCTGATCCAGGGCGTAACGCCGGGCGGGCAGCTCACGATCACCACCGACGTCGAGAATTACCCCGGCTACGCCGACGTGATCCAAGGGCCTTGGCTGATGGAGCAGATGCAGAAGCAAGCCGCCCATGTGGGCACCAAGCTCGTCGCCGATCACGTCAGCAAGCTCGATCTGGCAAAGCGTCCATTCCGCATCGAATGCGATTCCGGCGACGTTTATCTCACGGACACGCTGATTCTGGCGACCGGCGCCCAGGCGCGCTGGCTCAACATCGGCTCCGAGCAGAAATTCCGCGGCTATGGCGTTTCCGCCTGCGCCACCTGCGATGGCTTTTTCTATCGCAACAAGGAAGTGCTGGTGATCGGCGGCGGCAATACCGCGGTGGAGGAAGCGCTCTTTCTCACCAATTTTGCCGCCAAGGTGACGCTCGTGCATCGCCGCGACAGCTTGCGCGCCGAGCGTATTTTGCAAGAGCGGCTTTATCAGAATCCGAAGATTTCAGTGCTGTGGAATAGCGTGCTTGAGGACGTGGTCGGCGAAGACGAGCCGCTCAAAGTGACCGGCGCGCGCTTGCGCAACCTCAAGACCGGTGAAGTGACCGAGCGGGCGATCGACGGCATTTTTATCGCCATCGGCCACACGCCCGCGACTGAACTCGTTGCCGGCCAGGTCGAGATGAAGCGGTCGGGTTATGTGAAGACGGCGCCGCATTCCACCGCGACTTCAGTGCCAGGTTTGTTCGCCGCCGGCGATGTCACCGACGATGTTTATCGGCAGGCGGTTACCGCCGCCGGGCTCGGCTGCATGGCGGCGCTGGAAGCGGAAAGATTTCTTGCCGCGCACGGTGAGGCCGAACCACGCATGCCGCCGGAAATGGCGGCAGCGGCGGAATGAATTCCGCCATTCTCGCGCGCGGTTAAGCAGGACATACGCAGATGGATTGGGACAAACTCAAAGTATTTCACGCGGCCGCCGAAGCTGGCAGCTTCACGCATGCCGGCGAGCAGCTCGGGCTTTCGCAATCGGCGGTGTCGCGTCAGGTCAGCGCGCTGGAACAGGAGCTGACGGTCTCGCTGTTTCACCGGCACGCGCGCGGCTTGATCCTGACCGAACAGGGCGAACTTCTCTATCGCACCGCCCACGATGTCTTCATGAAGCTCGAAGCCGCGCGCGCCAAGCTCACCGACAGCCGCGAGCGGCCGAACGGCGATTTGCGAGTAACGACCACACCCGGCATCGGCGTGCATTGGCTCACGCCCAGGCTCGGCGAATTCGCCGACCTTTATCCCGAAGTGCACATCACGCTGCTCACGACCGACGAGGAGCTTGACCTTGCGATGCGCGAGGCCGACGTCGCCATTCGGCTGCGCCAGCCCACCCAGCCTGATCTCATTCAACGTAAGCTGTTTTCGGTGCATTTCCACGTCTACGCCTCGCCCGAATATCTCAAAAGGTTTGGCACGCCGCGGACTTTGGAAGATCTCGACAACCACCGGCTTCTGGTGCTCGGCGGTAATATCCCGCCCTATCTGCAACGCGCGCGCTGGCTGATCGAGGTGGCGCGCGACGGCAAGGGGCCGCGGACGCCGCACCTCGTCATCAACAATATTCTCGGAATTTTGCGCGCCTGCCAGCGTGGACTCGGCATTGCGATGCTGCCCGATTATCTGGTCGAGGAAAATGGCGGGCTGGTGCAGCTGTTCGGTGAGGGCGACGCTATCGCGCTCGATGCCTATTTTGTCTATCCGGAAGAGCTCAAGAACGTGGCACGCGTTCAGGCTTTCCGCGACTTTCTTGTTGCCAACGCGCAGCGTTGGAATTTTTAAGCCCCTCGAACGATCTCTGCCACGGACGTAAGGGCGTTTGCGCCGATTCGCTGCGCGACGGTTTTGCCGCGCCGCACACTCATGCCCGCTGCCGCGGCATGCCAACGGCTGACACGATTGAAATGGCTGACATGGTTGAGATTGTGAAAACGCGGCGCTCCCCGACGGGCGGAAATGCGAAATAAAATGCGTATCTCAGTCTCTGACCTGTTGCCGTCGCGCTATTATCCCCTGACTGGCGCCATAACCGTGACCGCGCTCGCGGGCGCAGCCGCGCTGGCGGATTGGCACTGGCTGTTTCTGGCGGGCGCTGCGGGCATATTGAGCCTCATTGGCGCGCGCGACTTCTTTCAGACCCGCCACGCCATCCTGCGCAACTACCCGCTGCTCGCGCACTTTCGCTTTTTCTTCGAGGCCATCCGGCCGGAAATCCGTCAATATCTGCTCGAGGGCGACAATGAGGCGGTACCGTTTTCTCGCGCGCAACGCTCGCTCGTTTATCAGCGGGCCAAGGACGTCGAGAGCCGACAGCCATTCGGCACCGGCAAGAACGTTTATCTGTCAGGTTACGAATGGATCAATCATTCGCTGCACCCGGTGCACATCGACAATTTTGATTTCCGCGTGCGCATCGGCGGCAAATACTGCAAACAACCTTACTCCCGTTCGGTATTCAACATCTCGGCAATGAGCTTCGGCGCGCTCTCCGCAAATGCGGTGCGGGCGCTCAACAAAGGGGCCAAACTCGGCAATTTCGCCCACGACACCGGCGAAGGCTCGATCAGCCGTTATCACCGCGAGCACGGCGGCGATCTGATCTGGGAGATTGGCAGCGGCTATTTCGGCTGCCGCACACCGGAGGGAAATTTCGACCCGCAGAAGTTCGCGCGCCAAGCGCGCGAGCCGCAGGTGAAGATGATCGAGATCAAGCTTTCGCAAGGGGCGAAGCCGGGCCATGGTGGCGTATTGCCAGGCGCGAAAGTAACCCCGGAGATCGCCGAGGCGCGCGGCATTGCCATCGGTCAAGACTGTGTCTCGCCGGCGCGGCATTCGGCGTTTTCCACACCGCTTGAATTTCTCGATTTCATCTCGCGCTTACGCGAGCTTTCCGGCGGCAAACCGGTAGGCTTCAAATTTTCACTCGGCCATCCCTGGGAGTTCTTTGGCATCTGCAAGGCGATGCTTGAGACCGGCATTACACCGGATTTCATCGTGGTCGACGGCGGCGAAGGCGGCACCGGCGCCGCGCCGCTGGAGTTCACCGATCATATCGGCACGCCGCTCCAAGAAGCGCTCCTGTTGGTGCACAATACGCTGACCGGGCTCAACCTGCGCGACGAGATTCGCCTCGGCGCCAGCGGCAAGATCATTTCTGCATTCGACGTCGCGCGCACGATGGCGCTCGGCGCCGATTGGTGCAATGCCGCGCGCGGTTTCATGTTTGCGCTCGGCTGTGTCCAATCGCTGGCGTGCCATACCGGCCGCTGCCCGACCGGCGTTACTACGCAGGACCGATGGCGCCAGCGCGCGCTGGTGCCTGAAGACAAGGCGACACGAGTGCGAAATTTTCACCGCAATACGCTGCAAGCGCTCGCCGAGCTGATCGGCGCCGCCGGACTGCACCATCCCCGCGAAATCGAGCCGCGGCACATCGTGCGAAGGGTTTCGAGCAATGAGATCCGCCTGGTCGCCAATCTCTACAAATTTCTCCAGCCCGGCGAACTCCTGACCAATCCCAAGGCGCACGTCGTCTACGAATATTATTGGCCGCTCGCTACCCGCAGGAGTTTTGATCCACAGCCGCGCGATGACGCACACCCGACCACAGAGCGAGAGCTGGCGACGTAAGAGAGGGAATGCGGGTATAGCCGAGACAATATTCCCGGCTTCGCTGCTGCACCTTCGCATGGCTGTCATGTCAAGGCCTCGATTGTGCGCATCGGTTGTTATTTGCATACTCTTATCGTGCTGCGCGCATTTGGCTGCTAATCTTCTTAAGTTTGGCAACCATTGCAGGCAGTTTGTTCCCCTCTGGAAGGTGTCGTCGGCGCCCCCACGCCGGCGTA
>Ga0182033_10000153_pt1 | contig 31812 bp, 26 predicted proteins | sample tim00Cox0000000H_FD_125968 | JGI IMG/M metagenome (GOLD analysis project Ga0182033, IMG submission 125968) | Lab enrichment of tropical soil microbial communities from Luquillo Experimental Forest, Puerto Rico - timezero.00C.oxic.00.000.00H | ecosystem: Environmental > Terrestrial > Soil >...
ATCCTCGCGCAGCATCTCGGTGACGCCGATGATGGCGTTGAGCGGCGTGCGCAGCTCGTGGCTCATATTGGCGAGGAACTGCGACTTGTGCTTGCTCGCCTCCTCGAGCTGACGGCTCTTGTCCTGGATTTCCTCGAACAGCCGCACGTTCTCGATCGCGATCACCGCCTGATCGGCGAAAGTTGTCACGAGCTCGATTTGCTTCTCCGTGAACGGTCGGACCTCCTGACGCATCAATACGATCACGCCGATCCTGATACCCTCACGCAGGAGCGGCACGCCAAGCTGGGTGCGAGAGCCAAGCTTTGTCGTGCCTTCCATGAAAGTGAATTCGGGGTCGGCTCGAACATCTGCAACGTGCATTACTCTTCCTTCGAGCGCGGTTCGCCCAGATATGGTCCCCCGTCCAGGTTCGATTTCCACGTTTCTCAGCCAATCAGCGAGCTCGCTTGGCACGCCGTAGCTGGCGGCATGCCGGTAGGTGGTCCCTTTCAGACGCGTAATGACGGCTATATCCGCTTCGCACAGTCGTGCGGCCGATTCGGCCAGCGTATCGAGCACCGCCTGCAGATCGAAGGTCGAGCGGCTGATCACCTTGAGCACGTCGGCGGTGGCGGTCTGTTGCTGCAGGGATTCGGAGAGATCGTCGGTGCGCTCGCGCAGTTCCTTGAGCAGTCGCACGTTCTCGATGGCGATGACCGCTTGGCTTGCGAAGTTGGTCACAAGCTCGATCTGCTTATCGGAGAAGGGACGCACCTCCTGGCGGAAAATATTGATCGTTCCAATAAACTGTTGCTCCTTGAGCATTGGGACCGCGACCATCGAACGGATGCCGCCGTCGTCCGCGGCGGAAACTGGCAGCGGATCTCCATCACGATAGGCTTGGCTCTCACGCAGGTCCGCCACTTGCACCGGTTGCCGCGTCCGAGCGACCCGGGCGATTGGGACGTCGGGGCCGGGACGGTACAACGTTCCGCTGCGCCAGCGCTCCGTATAAGCGTCGGGCAGCGCGCCGTGGATCGCAGCCACGCGGAAAGCATCGTCCTGGTAAAGCCACATGGCGCCGTAAGCGGCCTCGCACAGCTTGGTTGCATTGGCCATCATGACTTCGAACACCGGCTGCAGTTCCCCGGGTGAGCTGCTGATCACCTGGAGCACCTCCGCGGTCGCGGTCTGCTGCTCCAGCGCCTCGCTCAGATCGTCGGTGCGCTGGCGCAGCTCGTTGAGCAGGCGCGTATTCTCGATGGCGATGACGGCTTGGTTGGCAAAATTCGTCACCAGCGCGATCTGCTTGTCGCTGAACGGCCGCACCTCGGAGCGATAGATGAAAAAGGCGCCGATAAGTTCATCCTCCTTGAGCATCGGCACGCCCAGAATCGTTCGCGCGTCGGCCCCCTCCACCATCGCGACGATGCGGGGATTGCGTTCACGATAGGCTTGGTCGTCTCTGAGATCAGAGATGTGAACGATTTCTTTGGACCGATCGAGGCGCCAAAGCGGCGTGCCGATGAGCTCGCTTGGTTCGACGAGAGGCTTCCGTCGGTACCGCTCGACGTAACCCGTGGGCGGCCCGTGCACCGCAACGGCGCGAAACGTATCTCCGTCCCGCAAGAACAAGTTGCCGAATCTCGCCTCACAGATACGGGACGCATTCTCCAGCATCGCCTCAAACACCGGCTCCAGCGCACCGGGCGAGCTCGAGATAACGCGCAAAACTTCCGAAGTCGCAGTCTGCTGCTCCAGCGCCTCGGTTAGATCGTCGGTGCGCTGGCGCAGCTCCTTAAGCAGCCGCGTGTTCTCGATCGCGATGACCGCCTGCTTGGCAAAATTGTTGAGCAGCTCGATCTGCTTGTCACTGAACGGCCGGACTTCTCGACGGTAAATTGCAATGTGGCCGATGGCCACGTCCTCCTTGAGCATGGGCACGGTGACCAATGTGCGGATGCCTGCGACCTCGACGCCGGCGACCGGCAATGGATCACCCTCTTGGTACGCGCGGCTCTCACGCATGTCGGCAACTTGAACCGGCTGTTTATTCTGAGCGCTGCGGGCCAATGGCGTATCCGGCGCAGGGCGGAGCAAGGCTCCGGTCAACTTTTCCCTGTAGGCGGCCGGCAATGGACCGTGCAGCGCGACGGCGCGGAAAGCATCGCCTTCGCTGAGCCAGAGCGTGCCGTAACTGGCCCCGCACAGTTGTGTCGCATTCGCCAGCATCGCTTCGAACACGGGCTGAAGCTCGCCCGGCGAACTGGAAATGACGCGCAGCACTTCGGAGGTGGCGGTCTGCTGCTCCAGCGCCTCGGCAAGCTCGCGCGTGCGCTGCTGCTCGGCCTCGAACAGGCGTACATTTTCGATCGCGATCACCGCCTGGTCGGCGAAGGTGCTGACCAATTCGATCTGCTTGTCGGTAAACGGCTCGACCCGCTTGCGCGACAAAACGATGACGCCCGTCGGCGTCCCCTCGCGCAGCAACGGAACGCCGAGCATGGTGCGGGTGCCGCCGACCTGCGCGCCTTCTTTGAACTTGTATTCAGCATCCGCCAGTACATCGGGAACCTGCACCGGTCCGCCTTCAAGCACGGTGCGACCGACAATCGAGCCTTTGCCAAGCGGAATCGGATGTTGCGCCATGAACTCGTTGAATTGCCGCGAATAGCCGTAGTTCGCGACCTGCCGGTACGCTTCGCCGAATTGGCGATTGATCGAGGCCATGTCGGCTTCGCACAGCCGCGCCGCCGATTCGACCAGCGTGTCGAGCACCGCCTGCAGATCGAAGGTCGAGCGGCTGATCACTTTGAGCACGTCGGCGGTGGCGGTCTGTTGCTGCAGCGATTCGCGCAGCTCGCCGAGCAGTCGCGTGTTCTCGATGGCAATCACCGCCTGGCGCGCAAAGCTCTCCACCAGCGCGATCTGCTTGTCGGTGAAGGGACGAACCTCCTGGCGGTAGATGAGAATGGCGCCGATCAGTTCGTTTCCTTTGAGCATGGGCACGGCAACGGTGGTCCGCGCGCCGGCGAGCTTGGCAAGCACCCCACCGGTCGTGCCGGGAGCTGAACCAATCTGCTCCTGCTCATCGCGGAGATCGGCGATTTGAACCGTTTGCTTCGTCGCCACCGCGCGTCCGAGCATTGTCCCGGGACCGGGACGGACAATGGGGTTGCGCCGCCGCTCTTCGGCATACGGCGCCGGCGCCCCGTGCAGCGCAACCGCGCGCAGCGCGTCGCCCTCGGTTCGAAACAGCACGCCGAATTTGGCCGCGCAGATGCGCACCGCATTTTCCAGCATCGCCTCGAACACCGGCTCAAGCTCGCCGGGCGAGCTGGAAATGACGCGCAGCACCTCCGACGTCGCGGTCTGCTGCTCGAGCGATTCGCTGAGATCGTCGGTACGCTGGCGCAGCTCGTTGAGCAGCCGCGTGTTCTCGATGGCGATGACCGCCTGGTTCGCGAACGTTCTGAGCACCGCGCGCTGCTTGTCGGAGAGCAGCCCCGGCGCTGGCCGCGTCACGCTTAGCGCTCCGATTGCGCCTTCGCCGCGCATCATCGGCATGATCGTGACCGCCCGATTGCCGCTCTTGAGATAGTTGCGGGCGCCGGCTGCCAGTTCGGCCGGCGGGTTCTCGATGTCGGGAATGTCCACGATCCGGCGGTCGAGAATGGCGGCGCTGTGCATGTACTCGCGCGTGAGCGGGACCGGAGCAATGCGTCGGACCGCTTCAATACGCGCGGCGTCCGGCGCCGCGACGGCTGCGATATCGAGCTTGTCACCCTCCGCAAGCGTCACCATCACCATAGCGCCGGGAAAGAGCTTGAGCCCGCTCTGCACGATCGCGTCGAACACCGGCTGGGTGTCGCTGAGCGAGTTGCTGATGACGCTGAGGATCTCGGCGGTCGCGGTCTGCTGCTCGAGCGACTCGGTCAGCTCGCGGGTGCGTTGCTGTTCGGCCTCGAATAGGCGCACGTTCTCGATCGCGATCACCGCCTGGTCGGCGAAGGTCCTCACCAGTTCGATCTGCTTCTCCGTGAACGGCCGAACGGCGGAACGCACCAGCGCAATAACGCCGATCGGGCTTCCTTCCCGCAACAGCGGAACCCCAAGCATCGTGCGAACCTGCGGCATCCGCTCCATGGCATATTCGGGATCTTCGTGAACGTCGTGGATATGGACGATTTTTCCATCGAGCAGGGTTCGCCCGACACACGATCGTCGCGACGGTTCGATGGAAAGATTTTCGATGTACTGCTTGTGTTCGCGGGTTGAGTGGTAAATCGCGGCCACTTGGTAAGTGCCGCCTTTGGGCCGCCAGATGTTGGCGATATCGGCTTCGCAGAGGCGCGCCGCAGACTCGACCAGCGTGTCGAGCACCGCCTGCAGATCGAAGGTCGAGCGGCTGATCACCTTGAGCACGTCGGCGGTGGCGGTCTGCTGCTGCAGCGACTCGCGCAGTTCGCTGAGCAGGCCGGTGTTCTCGATGGCTATGACGGCCTGCGCTGCGAAATTCGTGACCAGCTCGATCTGCTTGTCGGTGAAGGGCCGGACCTCTTGGCGATAGAGGAGAATTGCACCAATCAGTTTATCTTCCTTGAGCATCGGCACGCCCAGCATCGTCCGGACGCCGCCGAGTTCGACGGCTGCGACGACCACCGGATCGCGCTCCACATAACCTCGTGACGCCGCGAGATCGGCGATGTGGACCGTCTGCTTGGTCCCAGCGATGCGCGCTACGACGGTTTCGGGTCCTGGCCGCTTATATCCTTGTTGCTGCAGATATTCTGTATATGCCGGCATCGCACCGTGTACTGCCGCAACCCTCCATCGATCGCCCTCGTATCGATTCATAAATCCAAATTTGGCCTCGCAGATGCGCACCGCGTTGGCCAGCATGGAGTCAAAGACCGCCTCGAGCTCGCCGGGCGAACTCGAAATCACCCGCAGCACTTCCGAGGTCGCGGTCTGCTGCTCCAGCGACTCGGCGAGCTCGCGCGTGCGCTGCTGCTCGGCCTCGAACATGCGCACGTTCTCGATGGCGATCACCGCCTGCGCCGCGAATACCTTGAGCAGGTCCTCGTGCTGCTTCGGCGTGGCGCCGGGCTCGGCCCAGCCGGACACGATGGCGCCCAGGGGAACGCCTTCGCGCAGCATCGGCACCGCAAGCAACCGGCGTATGCCCGCCGTCGCCACATGCTGGCGGTCGTATTGCGCGTCGGACATGACGTTCTCGACGTGCACTGGCGCTCTTGCCAGGATCGCCCGAGCGGAAAGCACCGAAGGGTCGTCGACGCGGGCCGGGTACTTTGCCTTCACCTCAGCAAGCTGTTTCCGCGTGAAGCCACAAGCGCCGGCAAAATGCACGAGCTCGCCGTCGAACGTATAGATACATCCGAATACGCCGCCGCTGAGCTGCACGAAATTGCGCACGATCGTGTCGAATACGGGCTGCGCGTCGGCCGGCGAGCTAGAAATAACAGCGAGTATCTCGGCGGTAGCCCGCTGCTGCTCGCGTGCCTCGGCGAGTTCGCGCGCCAGCGCAGCGGCATCTTTGCTTTTGATCTTGGCGCCGCGCGATACACGCGAACGGCGCAGCGCCGCACTGCGCGGCGCGGCGGCGGATTTGGATTTCTTCGGGCGCTTGGTCATCAAGCCTGCCCCAGCCGGGGTGCTGCGGCAGTATAATCAATTTCCGCGCGCAGGGGCTGAAATCACCGGTGGAACTTAATTTCGCTTGCAGCCCGCATGGAGCGAAGCGGAATGCGGGCCGAGTTGGAGCGCGCCGAATTCTCCTCCGTCATGCCCGGGCTTGTCCCGGGCATCCACGTCTTTCTTAGCGGATTGACGAAGACGTGGATGGCCGGGCCAAGCCCGGCCATGACGACGGAGTATTACCTCGCGTACACCACATCGGCGCGCCGCTCGAAGGCGGCGGCGAAGCGGCGGAACGCGGCATCGAACACGGTGCCCATGAGCAGGCCGAGCGTCCGGCTCCTGAACTCATACGCGATAAAAAACTCCACCTCGCAGCGGTTCTCGCCACGCGGATGAAACACCCAGCGGTTCTCCATATTTCGGAACGGACCGTGCAGATATTCCACCAGGATCTGCAGATTGGGCCGATCCAGCGTGACGCGGCTGGTGAAGGTTTCGCGCACCAGCTTGTACGCAACCGACATGTCGGCGACGAGGATCTCGACACCTTCCGGCTCGCTGATGCGCTGGCGCACTTTCATCGCGCGACACAGGGGGACAAATTCCGGATAGCGCTCCACGTCCGCGACTAGGTCGAACATGTGGGCGGCGGAGTGCCGCACCTTTCGGCTCGTCGAGAATTGCGGCATCGCTTAGCGGCCGCGCGCGTCCCGGGCAGCCTTGAGCCGCGTAAAGTCCTCGCCGGCGTGGTGCGAGGAGCGCGTGAGCGGCGAGGACGCGACCATCAGAAAGCCCTTGGCATAGGCGATGGTCGCGTAGGCCTTGAATTCATCGGGCGGTACGAAGCGCTCGACCGCGTGATGCTTGCGCGTGGGCTGCAGGTATTGGCCGATGGTGAGGAAATCGACGTCGGCTGCGCGCAGATCGTCCATCACTTGCAGAATTTCATTCCGCTGTTCGCCGAGCCCGACCATGATGCCCGATTTGGTGAACATTTTTGGATCGAGCTCCTTGACCCGCTGCAGCAGGCGCACCGAGGCGAAGTAGCGCGCGCCCGGGCGCACGGTCAGGTATTTCGCCGGCACGGTCTCGAGATTGTGGTTGAACACGTCGGGCCGCGCCTCCACCACTGTCTCGATGGCGCCTTCCTTGCGCAGGAAATCGGGGGTGAGCACCTCGACCGTGGTTTTCGGGCATTGCGCGCGGATCGCGCGGATCACCGCGGCGAAGTGGGCGGCGCCGCCGTCGTCGAGATCGTCGCGATCGACCGAAGTCACCACCACGTGGTTGAGGCCGAGTTTTGCGGTCGCGTCGGCGACGCGCGCCGGCTCGCCCGCATCGAGCGCGCCGGGCAAGCCGGTCTTGACGTTGCAGAACGCGCAGGCGCGCGTGCAGACGTCGCCCATGATCAGGAAGGTGGCGTGTTTCCTGTCCCAGCACTCGCCGATATTGGGACAACTCGCCTCCTCGCAGACCGTGTGCAGCCCATGCGCGCGCACGATCGCGCGCGTCTCGGCATGACCGCGCGACACCGGCGCCTTGACCCGGATCCAGTCCGGCTTGCGCAACGCGGGCGCATCCGGCCGATGCGCCTTCTCCGGATGGCGCGGTTGTTTGCTGATGTCGAGCACGACGGTCATGTTGCGCCCTGTCGACGCTTACTTACGCGCCGCAAGCGCATGCCGCAAGGCGCGCACGCCCGAGCAACTGCGCTGTCGTCCCCGCGCCGGGCACCCACGAAAATCGCCGATCTGACAATAACGTGCCTGCGCGAGTGTGCCGGGCGATTTTCGTGGGACCCGGATAGCGGGGACCCATGACCACGGGGCTCTCGACTGCGCCAAATTGCGTGGCCTGTGGTTATGGGTCCCGGGTCTCCCTCGCTGCGCTCGGTCGCCCGGGACGACGGAGGTCCAATCAATGTCAGCGCGCGTCTTCCATGGTGAAGCCGACCTTGAGCACCACCTGGAAGTGCTCGACCTTGCCGTCGTCGATATGCCCGCTGGTGCGGGCAACCTCGAACCAGCGCAAATTCCGGATCGTGGCGTTGGCGCGGGAGATAGCGCTCTTGATCGCATCGTCGACGCCCTTCTGCGAGGTGCCGACGATTTCGATGACGCGATAAACATGATCGTCCATGACAGCCTCCTGCAATGACGCGAAATTCGACGGAGCGGGCATTGTAGCGTAAGACCGTCGGCTGTCATTCCGGCCGAGCGAGCGAAGCGAGCGAGAGCCGGAATCCAGTAATCACTGAGCTTTGTTGTCTGGCGACGTTCCACATCGCCGGGCTGGCGTTTACTGGGTCCCCGCTTTCGCGGGGACGACAGCGGCATGCTCACATGTTCAGCACGCGGCCATACGCGTCCAGCACCGCCTCGCCCATCATCTCGGAGAGCGTCGGGTGCGGGAACACGGTGTGCATCAGCTCTTCTTCGGTGGTCTCCAGGTTCATCGCGATCACGTAGCCCTGAATGAGCTCGGTCACCTCGGCGCCGACCATGTGCGCGCCAAGGAGCGCGCCGCTCGCCTTGTCGAAGATCACCTTGACCAGGCCCTGGTCCTCGCCGAGCGCGATCGCTTTGCCGTTGCCGACGAAGGGAAACCGGCCGACCCGGATCTCAAGCTTCTTCTCTTTCGCAGCGGCCTCGGTGAGCCCGACCGATGCGATCTGCGGGCTGCAATAGGTGCAGCCCGGAATGAGCCGCTTGTCCAGGGGATGCGGATTGAGCCCCTTGATCGCCTCGACGCAGATTTCGCCCTCGTGCTCGGCCTTGTGCGCGAGCAGCGGCGGGCCGGCGACGTCGCCGATCGCGTAGATGCCGGGCACGTTGGTGCGGTTCAACGCATCGACCACGATCGCGCCGCGCTCGGTCTTCACGCCGAGCTTTTCCAGTCCGAGATTTTCGATGTTACCGGTGACGCCAACGGCGGAAATCACGCGCTCCACGGAAATGGTCTGCGCCGATCCTTTGCCGTCGTCGATCGTCGCGACGACGCCGTCCGCCCGCTTGTCGAGCTTCGTGACCTTCGCGCCGGTAAGAATCTTGATGCCCTGCTTCTCGAACTGCTTGCGCGCGAACGCGGCGATTTCAGCATCCTCCGCTGGAAGAATCTGCGGCAGGATTTCCACGACGGTCACCTCTACGCCGAACGAGCGGTAGAACGAGGCGAACTCGATGCCGATCGCGCCGGAGCCGATCACCAGCAGGGATTTCGGCATGCGGTCGGGGATCATCGCCTCGAAATAGGTCCAGATCAGCTTGCCGTCGGGCTCGATGCCGGGAAGCACACGCGGGCGCGCGCCGGTGGCGATGATGACGTGCTTGGCCTGATAGCTGCCCGGGGGAAGCGCGCCTTTCGGCGCCTCGCTCTTTCCCCCTTTCACCACGACCTTGCCCGGCGCTTCGAGCGCGGCCTCGCCCCAGATCACCGCGACCTTGTTCTTGCGCATCAAGAAGCCGACGCCGTCGTTGAGGCGCTTGGCGACCGCGCGCGAGCGCTTCACGACTTCAGTCGGATCGTAGGTGACCTTCTCGGCGGAGAGGCCGTAGTCCTTCGAATGCTGCAGGTAGTGGTAGATCTCGGCCGAGCGCAGCAGCGCCTTGGTGGGAATGCAGCCCCAGTTGAGACAGATGCCGCCCAGATAGTCGCGCTCGACGATCGCCGTCTTGAAGCCGAGCTGCGCGGCGCGAATGGCGGTGACGTAACCGCCCGGCCCCGAGCCGATGATGATGATGTCGAAGGAAGTGTCGGCCATAGCCATTACTCTAGTTGCAACTAGTGCCGGAAGCCCGCATCAATTCGTCGTCATGGCCGGGCTTGTCCCGGCCATCCACGTCTTGTCGCATCAAAAAAGACGTGGATGCCCGGCCCAAGGCCGGGCATGACGTGGTGGGTTCACACCACCATCATCACCGGATTCTCGATCAGCGTCTTGAACGCGGCGAGCAGCTCGGCGCCGAGCGCGCCGTCGACCGCGCGGTGATCGGTCGCAAGCCCGACCGTCATCACATGCGCCGCCTCGATCTTGCCGTCGCGCACCACCGCGCACTCCTCGCCCGTGCCGACCGACAGGATGGTCGCGTGCGGCGGGTTGATGATGGCGTAGAATTCCTTGATGCCGTACATGCCGAGATTGGAAACCGCGCTGGTGCCGCCCTGATATTCCTCGGGCTTGAGCTTGCGCGAGCGAGCGCGCGCGGCGAAATCCTTCATCTCGTTGGAGATGACCGAAAGCGATTTGCTCTCGGCATTGCGCACCACCGGCGTGATCAGCCCGCCGGGAATGGCGACAGCGACGCCGATGTCGGAATGCTTGTGCTTGAGCATGGCGCCTTCGGTCCAAGTCACGTTGGCCTCCGGCACGCGCTGCAGCGCCAGCGCCAACGCCTTGATGACGAAGTCGTTGACCGAAATCCGATAGGCGGGCTTGCCGTCCTTGTCCTTGGGCGCGGCGGCGTTGATCTCCTCGCGTGCGGCGAGAACCTTACCGACGTCGCAGTCGAGCGTGAGGTAGAAATGCGGGATGGTGAGCTTCGCCTCGGTGAGTCTGCGCGCGATCACCTTGCGGATATTGTCGTGCGGGACGGCGTCGTAGGAGCCGGGCGCGAACAGCGCGCGGATTTTTTCGTCCGACGGCGCCTGCACGGCGAGCGGTGTCGGGACCCCGGCAGCGCTCGGTGCCACGAGGCCCCTGCCCGCTTTTGCCGCTGTCACGTCGCGCGCAATAATCCGCCCGTGCGGGCCGGAGCCTTGAATGCGCGTGAGCTCGATGCCCGCCTCCTTCGCAAGACGGCGCGCCAGCGGCGAGGAGAAGACGCGGTTCGCACCCGCATGCGCTACGGCAGGGGCCTCGCCCTTCGAGACGGGCGCTCGCGCGCCCTCCTCAGGGCGAGCAGGAGCAGGCGGCGCTTGCCGGCCTCTCGAAGCCTCATCCTGAGGAGCGCTCCCTAAAGCGCGTTCACGTGCGTCTTCGCGCGCTATGGGGCGCGTCTCGAAGGATGAGGCGGGCGCGGCGACACTCGCCGGTTTCGGTGCTTCCGTTTTCGGCTTCGGCACAGGTGCATTCGCGGCCGCGGCGGCAGCCGCCTTCACGTCCTCCCCCTCCTCGGCAAGGACGGCGATCACCGACTTGACCGGAACGTCCTGCGTGCCTTCCGGCACCACGATCTTGGCGAGCGTCCCCTCGTCGATCGCCTCATACTCCATCGTCGCCTTGTCGGTTTCGATTTCCGCGATCACGTCGCCAGGCTTGACCTTGTCCCCTTCCTTCTTGAGCCACTTGCTCAGCGTGCCCTTGTCCATCGTGGGCGACAGCGCCGGCATGAGGATGTTGACCGCCATGGCATGCGTCTCGAGCGGCTAACCGATCGCGCTGGTGGTGCCGGGATCGGTCGGCGCGTCCATCTCGGCGTCGAACATCGCGCGGATGCGTTCCAGCGCCTCGTCCTCGCTGAGCTTGGTTTCCTTGGCGAAGATGCGCGCCGCGTGGCGCGCGACGTCGGCGATCAGCATGCCCCAGGCTTGCGGATCGTCGAACGCGCGGCGCAGCGACACGTGCAGGCCGCCCTCGACGATGGCGGCGCGCAGCACCTCGACCCCGCCCTGCTCGAGCGCCGTGGGCGGAACGTGGAGCGCATCGTAGGCCGCCATGCAAGCCTCCCAGTGTGGTGGATTTGAAGTTCCTACCATTGTCGCCGCACGCTCGTATAGGAACTTCAAATCCAAAACCACACTGGAATCATGAGTTTGCTAGTGTCCCTTTGATTCCGAAGTTCGCATCAGTGAATGCCGCAAGGTTTTGCGAACTTCGGAATCGGGACACTAGCGCATCAGCCGATCGGCCCGACCGTGCTGTCGTGGCCCGGCGGCGCTTTCATCTCGGCTTCGAAGGCGGAGCTGATGCGCGTGAGCGTCTCGGCTTCGGGAAAGCGGTCCTGGTGCGCGTAGGCGCGCGCCACCTGGCGCGCGATCTCGGCGAACGATCGGCCCCAGTCGTCGGGCTGGTTGAAAACCGGACGCAAGGTGAGATGCAGTTCACCGTCGATGATGGCGCAGCGCAGGAATTCGAACCCACCGCGCTCGTTGGCGGCCGGCGGAATGTTCATTGCCTGATACTTGTTGCTCATCAAGCCCTCATCGGTAGCAAACCGCCTTCGCCGCCTCGACGACCTCCGCGACCGAAGGCAGCGCGAGCTTCTCCAGGTTGGCGGCATACGGCATCGGCACGTCCTTGCCGGTGACGCGGGTCACCGGCGCATCGAGCCAGTCGAACGCCTGCTCTGTCACCACGGCCGCGATCTCGGCGCCGACGCCCGATTGGCGCCACCCCTCTTCCACGGTGACGATGCGGCCGGTCTTCTTGACGGATTCGATGATCGCCTCGGTATCCATCGGTTTGAGCGTGCGCAGATCGATGACTTCGGCCTCGATGTGCTCCTTGGCGAGCTCGTCCGCGGCCTTGAGCGCGTAGCTCATTCCCATCGACCAAGCGACGATGGTCACGTCGCTGCCTCCCCGCGCCACCTTGGCCTTGCCGATCGGCACGAGGTAATCCTCGAGCTTGGGCACGGGAAAGTGGTGGCCGTAGAGGATTTCGTTTTCCAGGAAGATGACGGGGTTGGGATCGCGGATCGCGGATTTCAGAAGGCCTTTGGCGTCTGCCGCGGAATACGGCGCGATCACCTTGAGACCGGGAACATGCGAGTACCAGGAGGTGTAGTCCTGGCTGTGCTGCGCGGCGACCCGCGACGCCGGCCCGTTCGGACCGCGGAACACGATCGAGGCGCTGATCTGGCCGCCCGACATGTAGTGCGACTTCGCCGCCGAATTGATCAGCTGGTCCATCGCTTGCATCGCGAAATTGAATGTCATGAATTCGACGATCGGCTTTAGGCCGGCGAACGCCGCGCCGACGCCCAGCCCGGTGAAGGCGTGCTCGGTGATCGGCGTGTCGATCACGCGCATGTCGCCGAATTCCTGCAGCAGCCCCTGAGTGACCTTGTAGGCGCCCTGATATTCCGCGACCTCTTCGCCGATCACGAACACGCTCTTGTCGCGGCGCATCTCTTCCGCCATGGCGTCGCGCAGCGCTTCGCGCACCGTCATGTTCACCATCTCGGTGCCGGCCGGCACGTCCGGTTCGGGGGCCGCTTGCGGCTGTGGCGGCGCAACCGCCGCTTTCGGCGGGGGCGCGGGGGACGCGGGCGCGCGGTTGATCTGCGGCGCCGGCTGCTCGGCCTTGGCGGGAGGCGCCGATTCCGCGGCCTTCTGCGCCCGCGCCACGCCGCCGCCGTCCTTCAACGCGGCGGCGTCCTCGCCCTCGGCGAGAATCATCGCGATCGGCGTGTTGACCGCGACGTCATTGGTCCCTTCGGGAACCAGGATTCTGCCGAGCGTGCCCTCGTCGACCGCCTCGACTTCCATCGTCGCCTTGTCGGTCTCGATCTCGGCAATGACGTCGCCGGACTTGACCGGGTCGCCCTCCTTCTTGTGCCACTTGGCGAGATTCCCCCGTTCCATCGTGGGCGACAGCGCAGGCATCAGCACTTGGATCGGCATGGGGGCGGCGAGCTCGCGGCGCTACTTGTAGACGTCGGTGTAGAGCTCGGCGGGATCGGGCTCGGCGTCGTTGGTCGCGAACTCGGCCGCTTCGTTGATGGTCGCGCGCACCTCGCCGTCGACCTTCTTCAGCGCGTCCTCGCTGGCGAAGCCGCGCTTCAATAGGCGGCTGCGCACCTGCTCGATCGGATCGTGCTCGGTGCGCACTTTGTCCACTTCCTCCTTGCTGCGGTATTTCGCCGGATCCGACATGGAATGGCCGCGATAGCGGTAGGTCAGCATTTCGAGAATGATCGGCCCGTTGCCGCCGCGGCACCACTTGACCGCCTTGTCGCCGGCGGCCTTGACCGCGCGCACGTCCATGCCGTCCACCCGTTCGCCGGGAATGTCGAACGACGCGCCGCGGTGGAACAGCTCGACCGTCGCCGAAGCGCGCGTGACCGACGTGCCCATCCCGTACTGATTGTTCTCGATGACGTAGACGACCGGCAGCTTCCAGAGCTTCGCCATGTTGAAGCTCTCGTAGACCTGGCCCTGGTTGGCGGCACCGTCGCCGAAATAGGTGAGCGACACGTTGTCGTTGCCGCGATAGCGGTTGGCGAAAGCAAGGCCGGTGCCGATCGGAACCGGCGCGCCGACGATGCCATGGCCGCCGTAGAATCCTTTCTCTACGGAGAACATGTGCATGGAACCGCCCTTGCCCTTGGAATAGCCGTGCTGGCGTCCGGTGAGCTCCGCCATCACACCTTTGGGGTCCATGCCGCAGGCGAGCATATGGCCGTGGTCGCGATAGCCGGTGATCACCTCGTCGCCAGGCTTGATCGCCATCTGCATGCCGACGACCACCGCCTCCTGGCCGATATAAAGGTGACAGAACCCGCCGATCAGGCCCATGCCGTAGAGCTGCCCGGCCTTCTCCTCGAACCGGCGGATGAGCAGCATCGAGCGATAAGCGCGAAGCTCCTGCTCCTTGGTGAATTCGAGCGGTTCCGTCGTCGGTTCCAGGGATAGGCGTCGCGCCGCGGCGGGCTGGGGGGGCTGGGCCGCCGGTTTGGTGGTGGCAACGGCCATTTTTCTCCTCGCGAAACGGGCTGCGCGTGAATGGCGACGGCCGCTTCCCATAGCCGAAATCCCTGGAGGGCGGAAGCGGATGGGACAACGTGCGCGCGCCGCTTTGCGCGGGGAAATAGGCAGGCAGTCTCGGTTTCGCAAATGCGTTGCGGCGGCCAGTTATTGCGTCGTCATGGCCGGGCTTGGCCCGGCCATCCACGTCTCGCTTGCGGCACGAAAGACGTGGATGCCCGGCACAAGGCCGGGCATGACGGAGTCTACCGCGCGGTGGCGGCGCAAACCTCAAGGCCGGCTGCGGCGCAGGATCAGCTCGCGCGGGTCGGTAAAATTGAGCAGCGCGCGGGCGCGCTCATCGAGCAGGTCGGCGTCGATGCTCTCGGGCCTAAGCATCGAAACGCGGCGTTCCCAATAGGCGTGCTCGGCCTTGAGCGTGGCGAGCTCGGCGCCGAGTTGTCCGATCTGCTGATCGAGATCCTGCTTGGCGCGCAGGCCGCGGTTGCCGGAATACGCGTTGGCGGCGAAGTAGCCGATCACCAGCGCGGCGATCGTGTAAAGCGCGAGCGTGTTGAGGACGGTGCGGAATCGCTTGCGCGTGACCATGCGCCGACCATCGCGCGGCGATGTTAAAGGTGCTTTAACGCGCGGCGAATGACTGACCCGTCATGGCCGGGCTTGGCACCGCAAGTCGGGTTTACCCGACTTGCGGCGCTCAAAATATGCGCAACTCGGGCAAGCCCGAGTTGCGGTGCCATCCACGTCTTGCTTGCACATAAAAGAAAGACGTGGATGCCCGGCCCAAGGCCGGGCATGACGGCGGATGGACCGATGCAATACGTCGTATGTATCACCGCAGCGCCTTGAGCGCGGTGCGGCCGGCGTATTGCGCCTGCGCGCCCAGCTCCTGCTCGATGCGCAGCAGCTGATTGTATTTCGCGGTGCGGTCCGAGCGAGCGAGCGAGCCGGTCTTGATCTGCCCGCAATTGGTGGCGACTGCGAGGTCGGCAATGGTGGCGTCCTCGGTCTCGCCCGAGCGGTGCGACATCACCGCCGTGTAGCCGGCCTTGTGCGCGGTCTCGACCGCGGCCAGCGTTTCGGTCAGCGTGCCGATCTGGTTGACCTTGATCAGGATCGAGTTGGCGATGCCGTTCTTGATGCCGTCCGCAAGGCGCGCGACGCTGGTCACGAACACGTCGTCGCCGACCAGCTGGCAGGTCTTGCCGATGCGCTCGGTCAGAAGCTTCCAGCCCGCGATGTCGTCTTCCGCCATGCCGTCCTCGATGGAGACGATGGGATAGCGGGAGGCGAGCTCGGCCAGGTAGGCGACCTGCTGCTCCTTCGAGCGCGTCTTCTTCTCGCCTGAATAAACGTAGGCGCCGTCCTTGAAAAACTCGGACGCGGCGGGATCGAGGGCGAGCATGACGTCTTTGCCCGCCGCGAAGCCGGCTTTGCCGATCGCGTTCACGCAAAACTCGAGCGCCGCGGCGGCCGACGGTAGATTGGGAGCAAACCCGCCTTCGTCGCCGACATTGGTGTTATGGCCGGCCGCTTTGAGCGCTGAACGCAGCGTCTGGAAAATCTCGGCGCCCATGCGCAGCGCCTCGGCGAACGACGGCGCGCCCACCGGCATGATCATGAATTCCTGAAAGTCGATCGGATTGTCCGCGTGCACACCGCCGTTGAGGATGTTCATCATCGGCACCGGCAGCAGCCGCGCCGCCGCTCCGCCGATGTAGCGGTAGAGCGGCGCGTCGTGGGCGGCTGCCGCGGCTTTGGCGACTGCCAGCGACACGCCGAGGATGGCGTTGGCGCCGAGCCGGCCCTTGTTGGGCGTGCCGTCGAGCGCGATCAGCGTCTCGTCGATCTTGGCCTGCGCCTCCGCGTCCATTCCGCCGATCGCATCGAAGATCTCGCCGTTGACGGCTTCCACCGCCTTGCGCACGCCTTTGCCGAGATAGCGCGCGCCGCCGTCGCGCAGCTCCACCGCCTCGTGCGCGCCGGTCGAGGCGCCGGACGGAACCGCGGCGCGGCCCTTCGCGCCGTCTTCGAGCACGACGTCGACCTCGACGGTGGGATTGCCGCGGCTGTCGAGAATTTCGCGGCCGATGATGTCGACGATGGCGGTCATGCGGCTTGCGGTTTTGGCGATTACCGGCGCGCTTCTACAGGAGTGCGCCGCGGCGGCAAAGGCCCCAGTACGCCCTATCTCCGTCATGCCCGCGCTTGTCGCGTGCATCCACGTCTTTCTTTCTTTGGTAGTGTGTAGAACAAGACGTGGATGGCACCGCAACTCGGGCTTGCCCGAGTTGCGCATAATGGGTGCCGCAAGTCGGGTAAACCCGACTTGCGGTGACAAGCCCGGCCATGACGAGTCAAACTTAGGCCATGCCCAAAGCATTTCGTCATCTCGGCAAGCCGACCCGGATCCCCGCCTCGCCCGACAAGGCGGTGCTGGACCGCGTCACCAACCTGCACCCCGACACTGATTACGTCGCGCGCTTCACCGCGCCCGAGTTCACCACGCTCTGCCTGGTCACCGGGCAACCCGATTTCGCGCACCTCGTCATCGATTACGTGCCGGGCAAATGGCTCGTGGAATCGAAATCGCTCAAGCTCTACCTGGCAAGCTTCCGCAACATCGGCGGCTTCCACGAGGAGTGCACGGTCGCGATCGGCAAGAAACTTTTCGCGCTGCTCAAGCCGAAGTTTCTGCGCATCGGCGGCTACTGGTACCCGCGCGGCGGCATGCCGATCGACGTGTTCTGGCAGGCGGGGAAACTGCCTTCGGGCGTTTGGCTGCCGGACCAGGGCGTCGCGCCCTATCGTGGTAGGGGATAGCGCGCAAGCGCGGAAGTTTCTTCGCGTTTCTGACCGCCCATTCCAGATATTTCGCGGCGCGCCGCAGCAGAGCAGGCCGGTCCCGGAAATTGCCGAGCCCGAGGTTGCAAGGCAGGCAGAGCAAGCCGCGAATGATGTGCCTGCCGGGGCAGTGATCCACGCCAAGCCGGTAACGGAATTTCTTTCTGCAGATCGCGCAGCGGCCCTTCTGCCGCTTAAACATCGCCGCGTACTCTTCCGGCGTGATCCCGTAGTCGCGTTTGAGTCGGCTTGCAAAGAGTTTGTCCTGATGGCTTCGGCGTGCCTGAATTTCGGTTTTGTTGGCCGCATAGTAGGCCCGAACGGACGCAATAATTTTTTTCCGGTATTGCGGGTCTTCCGCGTAGCGTTTGCGCCGGCGCTCAAGCCGCTCCGCCGGGGTCAGCGCCCGCGCCTTGCGCTTTTCGGCGGGCTTTTGGGCACGGCTCCGCTTGCGCCCGCAATGTTTGCGCGCGCGCTTGCGGTGGCCGGCCATGAGGTGCGGAATCCAAACGCGGAAACGCGCGCAGCGGCGAAGCGCAGTCGCACAAACGACTGCACCGCCGCGCAAGTCGGCAGTAGCCGACTTGCGCGCGCAACCGTGCCGATCTTGGGTACAGCCGAGATCGGTGCGGCGCTCCAGGCGTAATTTGGGATCGTACCGAAACTATACCCGAATCGTGTTACATACACAAGCACAAAATGCATGCACGAGCAGGCTGTTTAGGAAGCGAGCGAAATCAGCCGGTTAGCTCTAGCAGATGAAGCGGGCGAAGCCCCGGCAGCGCGCTGTGGGCGTCCCGGATGCAGCAAGATTGCCAAAATTGCGACAGTGCAATCAGCAACTTAGACACATCGTAGCCCGGATTGCGCGTCGTAGCCCGGGGTGGAGCGAAGCGAAACCCGGGGAATTGAGCGAGCGACGAGCTTTGTCCCGGTTGTCGCTTCGCTCCATCCGAAACTGCTGGCCCACCGTGATTTCAAACACTTGCAGTGTAAAACTCTGCAAACGTGCGTTTTGAAAACAAATGCGAATTCGCGGACGTGTAAAACGCCGCTCCCGCACCGACTGCGGCGCGGTGCGCACATCGGCGATGCGGTTGCGTACATGACGGCTCTGCCCCAAGCACCGCGAGAACGAAGCAGCGTGGCCGCTCGCCGCCAAGCTAGCTTCTAAAATGAAAGGCCCCGGCAATTCATGCCGAGGCCAGATGCATGTCCTTTGCCAGCAACAGCGGGTTCGTACAGCTCAGGCCGACTGCTACACGGTCGCCGGTAGACCACTTCATTGCAATTGAATGATGCTGAGAATGCAATTGCGCAACGTTACTAAGAATTGCCCGGAGGCTGAGACACTTCCAAGGAGTTGAAGGGGGGTGTTGTTCCCAGAGATCGCAACAAGCGAGTCCCCTAATAGTCTGGTAGAGTTGGAGCCCGCGATAGGATTCCAAAGAGTCCCCCCGGGGGACATAGACACTGCTAGATTGCCATTCACGATGTCGGTCTCGAAATGGATTTGATAGATACCTGGCTGTAGCAGGACAGGTGGCCCGCTGATCGACGATCCAAAGAAGTTGTGGCCCCCACTAAAGGTAATCAGCTGGGTAAACGCAGTAAACACGAACTGGTCGCATCCGAAGGCCGCTGCGGCAAGAGCTTGTCCTGCTGGACCTTGAAGCCCTGCTAGACCTTGGGCACCAGTGGGACCGGCAGGTCCTTGCTGACCGGCGGCACCATCAGCGCCCGCAGGACCGGCGGGTCCTACGGCCCCAGCGGGTCCGGCCAGACCCTGCGCACCAGCAGGACCGGCAGGTCCTACCGCACCGGCGGGTCCGGTTAGACCCACCGCACCCGCAGGACCGGTAGGTCCTACCGCACCAGTGGCACCGGTGGCGCCAGTGTCGCCTTTAGGTCCTACGGTACCCTGGGCGCCGACAGGTCCTGCAGGGCCGATGGCACCGGCAGGTCCAGCAGATCCGGGCAGCCCTTGTGCACCCGTCGCACCAGCCGCTCCCTACTGGACCAGCAGGTCCAATTGGTCCTATCGGACCAGCAGGTCCAGCAACGCCGGATGGACCCTGCGGACCAATAGCGCCAGCAGTCCCCGGCGCACCAGGTGCGCCAGCGGGTCCCACTGGACCAGCAGGTCCGGCGGGGCCTGCAGGGCCCGGTACCCCTTGTCCTGCGACATTCCAAACGAGCAAGCGTTGATTATTCTGGCAGCCTGTATTTGGTGCGACGATCTTGATCTCACCGCTGCTGTTGTTGACGCACGCGAAAATCTGCTGAGCGTCGGCACTGATAGGTGCCAGCGCCAAAGCCACGACGAATGCTCCAGCGATTCTTGCCGCTCGCGTCATGATATTTCTCCTGGCTGCGTTCAAGCGCGGGAGGCGCATTGAACAGTCGCGCTCGAATTGCTCTTAACCACCCAGCCCGGGCGGGGGCTGAGATCATGCCCCGCTCGCGTGAGATGCGCAATCAAAAAGGGCGCAACTAACAAGACTAAAACGCGCTGCTATGGTGTCTAGCTATGAGCAAATAATCCATACGCCGAGGGCTGAGGATTTCACTCTGCCCTCGCAACAGATCACGGTGCCATTGACGCGTAGCACATGATCGCCAGTGCAGTTTGTGACGACGATCACAAGAAGGCGCTTTTGGCCGCCCCTCCGCCTGTTGGCGGCGATGGCGGCGTTCGCGAACAGCTGGCGGACGGAATAGCCGCGCGCGTGGCGAAGGACACCGGGCAGCGGCAGTGAACGCTCTGGCGGGGTGTGCAGGCAGCCCTGGCAGAGTGTAACCTCACGCGTCTTTTTCGCTGGCTGGGACTCTCCTGATGCTTCGACACCACTCATGCATCATCGCGTTCGCCGCGATGCTCGTTGCCCTATCGCCTGCGCAGGCAGAGGACACGGTGCTGACGCTGGCGTGTCAGGGCACGGCGACCTTCCCCACGAAGGAAAACCCGAAGGTTCTGCCGATCTCGACGGGGATCGTCGTCAACTTAACAAAGCGCGCGCTCGAAGGTTTGGAGACTGTATTGAGCATCCCGGTCGCAATAACGAGCGTTAATGAGGCGACCATTGCTTTCCAGGGCTCCAAGCGGGATGAGACCAGCGAACGGAGCATTTACGGCAGGCCAACACAGCGGATGTTCTGAAGGCGGCTGCTCCCGAGCACGCCCGTACCGCTGCTACGCGCCATTGTGAGGCTTCATGGGAACGCTGCAAATATTGCAGGGGATCGGTTCGGCGCTCGGTGCTTTAAGCGCCGCATTCCTCGTCTACGACCGCGCGGTTCGCGGACGACCGACCTTCACGCTGGACGCGGAGCCGGGACTTGCCCCCAGCGAGAACTACCTCCGCGCGCGAATCGTGAATGTGCGCGACGAGGCCATCCTTGTGGAAAATTTTTCCGTGGACCCTCCGATTGTCGGGTTGGCAGAAGACCAAAGTGCGCGGGCAATCATCGCCGCTCAAACCCAGGAAGTGCGCACACTGGTGCTGCCAGCTTGGGGGGAGGTTGCTTACGTGCTGGTCATGCTCGGTAAGGCGACCGGTCGAAATACCGAGCCGGTCGTAATTTCAGCTGAATGGCGCGCCACCCGGCGTCCGTGGCCTTGGAAGCGACGAGTGCGTATTCGCACAACAGTCGCGGAGTTGAAGGCGTTTAAAACTGCGCGAACTGTCCGTGCCGCGACTTAAATGCTCGCCCCAAGCGCGCGATGGAGGTGGTAATGATCCGCGGCGGTCAACTGATCCTCAAGCGCGCCTCCTGCTCATGCTTGGTTTCATCGCGGATCGACTGCCCGGCTGACTCGCCGGTCGGGTAGGGGGCCGAGCATGCTGCGCGACATCCCCGATTGGGCCTACGTCATCATCACCGTGATGGTTCTTTACGCGGGGACCACGTTTCAGCTCCACCGGCTCCAAAAACAAATAGAAGCGGGCTTTAGCCTCGTGCGTGAAGAGCTGGCGCGGGCTGCGGGAAATAACGAGCGCGCCGAAGAGATTCGCGAAGAGTGGCGGCAGGATCGCGCCAAAGAGAAATGGGCGCTCCGGGTTTTTTTGATCATAGCGGTCGCGACCGCAGCCTTGGCGCTGGCTACCTGGTGGCTCACCCAGATTCGGCTAACCGACTAGCGACCGAGCGGCGAAGCAAACGGCGCTCGGAGATGCTGCGTTAATACGCGCGCGATCTCGGCGCACCGTTGCCGCGCGCGTGGTGCGCGACAGCGCGCAGCAGCGTCCCAGGCGGGCTGGCGCCGTGCGTGGCCGCACCTTTACCTCGATCTCGGCTGATGGACACCGAGATCGAGGATCTCTCAGGGGAGCCATTGTCCCATCCGGGCTACAGCTGCCCCCGCCCTCTTCAATCGTACGCCCCGGGGTGGCGCAGCAGGCGGGCGCAGACGAGACCCACGGTCATCACCACAGCGGCGCCGAACAGAATGCTCGGCTCGGGGCCGCCGTGGGCGAACCCGTAGCCGTAGACGATCGGGCCGACCGCCTGACCCAGATAGAAAAAGCAGGAATGCAGCGAGGCAGCCGCACCGCGCGCGGTGTGCGAGAGGTCGGTGACATGAACCTGGATGGATCCGTGCAGCAGATAAAAGCCAAAACCGAACAGGCCGAAAATGCCGATCTGCCACAGCCAGGGGAACTGCAGCGCGATCAGAACAAGCCCGGTGGCGGCGAGCGTGCCGCCGGCGACCATCAGGTGACGTTCGCGCACGCGCGCGATCAGCACGGACACTGACAGCGAGTAGCAAACGCCGCCCATGGCAAAGGCGGCGATCAGGAGGCCGGCGATCGATGCGCGCGGCTCGCCGATGGCGAGCAGCAGCAATGCCACATAGGGGAACAGCCCGTGGATGAAGATCGCCTCGAAGAACACCGAGCCGAAGCACACCTTGGCGCGCGGATCGGCGAAGATGCCGCGGAAATTGCTCAGCACCGCCGCCGGGCTGAACTTGGCCGGCCGGGCAATGACGATGCCGCGCAACGCGAAGAACGCGGCGATCGTTACGACGAGACTGAACACACCGAAAATCGCGAAGACCCCACGCCAGCCGAACAGGTCGCCGATCACGCCGGCGAGCGTGGAACCGATCAGATTGCCGGTGAGCGCGACCGCCAGCATCCGCGCGATCGCGACCTGACGCTGGTGGATCGGCACGAGATCGCCGATCAGCGCCATCGATACGGGAAAGATGCCGCCGGCGACCAGGCCCGCGGCAACGCGCATCGCGACCAGCAGGGAAAAGCTCGTCGCCACGGCAGAGAGAACCGCCGTTAGGGCGACGATCAGCAGAGAGACGTTCATCAGACGGGTCTTGCCGAAAAAATCCGCGGTCACGCCGAGAGCCGGCTGCACCAGCGCATAGGGAAAGGTGAAGGCGGTCGAGAGCAGCGCCGCGGTCTTCACGTCGACCGCGAGATCGTCCGCGATCATGGGAATGACGGGATCGACCGCGCGGGTGAACAAGGTCTGCGCGAAGACGACGAGCGCGACGATTTTCAGGACGGGCGGGATGGTCGCGCTCGTTTCGGTGCTCAGCTACTTCGTAGGGTGGGTAAAGGCGCCGTCACAGGCCTATCCGCGTGGGCAAAATCGCGCGCGCCATAACCCGTCGAAGACGGGCGTAAACGCCCTGATGGCCCACGCGGAAAGAGCACGAATAGCAATTTTGCCCACACTGCGTCGCTCTCTTTGTCGTCGTCCCCGCGAAAGCGGGGACCCATAACCACAGGCCTCTCGACTGCACCATTGCCTGGCCTGTGGTCATGGGTCCCGGCTCTCGCTCGCCATAGCGCGTCGAAGACGCGCGTAAACGCGCTTCAGGCTCACTCGGCCGGGACGACAGGACAGAGCGAGTCTGCCATCAGCTTTTGGCGATCCGGTCCAGTTCGATCAGCCGGCGCAGCAGGCCTTCCATCTCTTCGAGCGGCAGCATGTTGGGTCCGTCGGACGGCGCCTTGTCGGGATCCTGATGCGTCTCGATGAAGACGCCGGCGACGCCGACCGCGACCGCCGCGCGCGCCAGCGCCGGCACGAATTCCCGCTCGCCGCCGGAAGCGGTGCCCTGCCCGCCCGGCTGCTGCACGGAATGGGTGGCGTCGAAAATGACCGGCGCGCCGGTGGTGCGCGCGAGGATCGGCAGCGCGCGCATGTCGGAGATGAGCGTGTTGTAGCCGAACGAGGCGCCGCGCTCGGTCACCAGCACGTTGCGGTTGCCGGCGGCGGTCGCCTTGGCAACCACGTTGGCCATGTCCCAGGGCGCGAGAAATTGTCCCTTCTTCACATTCACCACGCGGCCGGTCGCCGCGGCCGCGGTGATGAGATCGGTCTGCCGGCACAGGAACGCCGGGATCTGCAGAACGTCGACGGCCTCGGCGACGCGCGCGCATTGCTGCGGCTCATGCACGTCGGTGAGCACCGGCACGCCGAGCGCCTCGCGGATTTCCGCGAAGATCGGCAGCGCGGCGTCAAGGCCGACGCCGCGCTTGCTCTTGGCGCTGGTGCGATTGGCTTTGTCGAACGAGGTCTTGTAGACGAGGCCGATGCCGACGGCGGCGGCAATCTTTTTGAGCGCCGACGCCATCTCCAGAGCGTGCGCGCGGCTCTCGAGCGCGCACGGTCCCGCGATCAGCGCGAGCGGCAATTGATTGCCGAAGCGCGCATTGCCGATGGCGACGACCGGATTGGGCGTTAGCACCGCGTTCATGGCGCGCGACCATGCGCCGGCCGTTTTTGGGGGTCAACTAAGTGCGGGTCTCTCCACCGTCATGCCCGGCAACGCAGTCAAGCTTGCGCAGACTGCGTAAACTTGTCTGCGCTGCCGGGCATCCACGTCTTCGGGAGCCAAGAAAGACGTGGATGGCACCGCAACTCGGGCTTGCCCGAGTTGCGCATATTTGATTGCCGCACGTCGGGTATACCCGACCTGCGGTGACAAGCCCGGCCATGACGACTCAACAAGACCGCCGAGGCCTCATTTCACCGCGGAGAACGCGGTCGGCTGCAAGAACATGTTCTTGATCGAGGCGATGATCGGGCCGTCGCGCTCGCTTTCCGCGCGCTTGGCGAGCCATTCCGGATCGACGATGAACTTGTTCCACTTTGCCTCGCGCTCGGCGAGCGATTCCCAGGCCAGCAGATAATGCAGATCCTGATTTCCCCCGTCGCCGACCAGCACCGTCCAGAACCCGGCCTGGCGGATGCCGTGGCGTTTCCAGAGTTCGAGCGTGGTGGTCTCGAAGCGCTTGAGCAGCGCCGGCAGCCGGCCGGTGACGCAGTGATAGATGCGCAATTCGTAGATCATGGTCGCCTCTCGTCTGTGCGTGACACGACGCACGTTACCGGCGACGCGGAGAAAGGCAACGTAGCTTCGAGTCTTCCGTCCACCATCCTTCGTCATGCCCGGCCTTGGGCCGGGCATCCACGTCTTACTTTCTTTGTCGTGCAAACAAGACGTGGATGGCCGGGACAAGCCCGGCCATGACGGTGCTGGTATTACACCAGCCGGCTCTGCTCCACCGCCGCGCCGACGAAGGAGGCAAAGAGGGGGTGCGGGGCAAATGGCCGCGACTTGAGCTCGGGGTGGAACTGCACGCCGATGAACCAGGGATGCTCCTGATACTCGATCATCTCCGGCAATAATCCGTCGGGCGACATGCCGGAAAAGCGCATGCCGTGCTGCTCCAGGCTGCCGCGGTAACGGGTGTTGACCTCGTAGCGGTGGCGGTGGCGCTCGGAGATGTCGGTCGCGCCGTAAATCTCCGCGACCCGGCTGCCGCGCGCCAGCACGGCCGGATAGGCGCCGAGCCGCATGGTGCCGCCGAGATCGCCGCTGAGCCCGCGCTTCTGCAGCTCGTTGCCCTTCATCCACTCGGTCATCAGGCCGACGACCGGTTCGGGCGTGACGCCAAATTCGGTCGAGTTTGCTTCCTCGATGCCGCACAGATTGCGCGCGGCCTCGATCACCGCCATCTGCATGCCGAAGCAAATGCCGAAATACGGCACCTGCCGCTCGCGCGCGAACTGCGCCGCCCTGATCTTGCCTTCGCTGCCGCGCTGGCCGAAACCGCCGGGCACCAGAATGCCGTCGACGTGCTCGAGGAACGGCGCCGGATCCCCCTGCTCGAAAATTTCCGATTCGATCCAGTCGAGGTTGACCCGCACCTTGTTGGCGATGCCGCCGTGCGAGAGCGCCTCGATCAGCGACTTATAGGCGTCCTTGAGCCCGGTATATTTGCCGACGATGGCGATGGTCACGTCGCCTTCCGGATTGCGGATGCGCTCGTTGATCAGCCGCCAGCGCGCGAGCTCGGGGTCGCCTTTCGGCTCGATGCCGAACGCCGCCAGCACCTCGCGATCGAGGCCCGCCGCGTGATAGGCCTCGGGCACCGCATAGATGTTGTCGACGTCGCGCGCCTCGATCACGGCGCTCTCGCGCACATTGCAGAACAGGCCGAGCTTGCGCCGCTCCTCGGCAGGAATCGGCCGATCGGTGCGGCACAGCAGGATGTCGGGCTGGATGCCGATCGAGCGCAATTCCTTGACCGAGTGCTGGGTCGGCTTGGTCTTGAGCTCGCCGGCGCCGGTGACGAACGGCAGCAAGGTAAGATGGATGTAGACGGCGTGATGCCGCGGCAGCTCGTTGCCGAGCTGGCGGATCGCCTCGAAGAACGGCAGGCCCTCGATGTCGCCCACCGTGCCGCCGATCTCGCACAGCACGAAGTCGTAGCCTTCGTTGCCTTCGCGGATGAACTCCTTGATGGCGTTGGTGACGTGGGGAACCACCTGAATGGTGGCGCCGAGATAATCGCCGCGCCGCTCCTTGGCGAGGATTTCCTGGTAGATGCGCCCGGTGGTGATGTTGTCGTGCCGCGTCGCCGGCCGGCCGGTGAAGCGCTCGTAATGGCCGAGGTCGAGGTCGGTCTCGGCGCCGTCGTCGGTGACGAAGACCTCGCCGTGCTGGTAGGGCGACATCGTCCCGGGATCGACGTTGAGATAGGGGTCGAGCTTGCGCAGCCGGACCTTGTAGCCGCGCGCCTGCAACAGCGCGCCGAGCGCCGCCGATGCCAGACCCTTGCCGAGGGAAGAAACCACGCCGCCGGTAATGAAGATGTACCGCGCCATGGGACCTAACCCTTATCGCCCCGGCGGCGATTCGGCCAGGGGGGCGAACCGCCGTCCAACGCGGCGTCATGCGCGGTTCGCATAACGAAAAGTCCCTGCGTTTTCATAACGGTCTGCGGCGACCTGCTCATGTGAATCTTCAATTTACCATTCGCGCTTTGCATAACTCCCAAAGCGAAGGGGCCGGATCGTCCGGCCCCTTTTTTTCCGCTGACTTTATTGGGATCGCGGCGCCTGCGGTGCCTGTGGCGCCGCCGGCTGCGGCGGCGCCGGTGCTTGCTCCTGCTGGCGCAGCGTGTCGAGCAACCCGCCGCCCCCGCCTGCCCCGCCCTGGCCGGGCGGCGCGCCGGGCGCGCCCGGCGTCTGCTGCGTCGGCGCGCCGGTGTTCTGGATGATCGAGCGCGGCTTGCGGTCCCAGCCCGCGAGAATGGAGAGGATGAGGCTGGTGGCGAAGAACGTCGCCGCGAGGATCGCCGTGGTGCGGGTGAGCACGTTGGCGGTGCCCCGGCTCGACAGGAAGCCGCCGCCGGCCGAACCGATGCCCAGTCCGCCGCCTTCCGATTTCTGCAGCAGCACCACCCCGACCATGGCGGAAATGACCATGAGGTGGATGACGAGGATGACGGCCTGCATTGCTCTCCGCTCAAACGAAATTGGGACGGACCGGAAGCCCGGCCCTCCCATTACCGGCTCATATGGGGTGTTGCCGGGCCCTCTACATCATCCCCGCGGCGATTTCCACCCGGGCCGCGACGGTGCGCGGACTTGGATTGGCCGCTCACCCCCGCGCAAGCGGGGGTCCAGGGCCGAGCGCCCTGCGCGAGCCCGCCCCTGGATTCCCGCTTACGCGGGAATGAGCGCAGGAGAGTGACGTCGCGGGGTGAGAGAAAAAGAGCTTGTGGCTCTCACGTCTACCAAATTGAGCAGGGCTACTGCAGCGTCTTTAGATACGCGACGATGTCGTCGACGTCCTTGGGGTCGGTGAGGCCGCCATAGGGCATGCGATTGCCCCTCACCTTACCCTGCGGGTCCGCAATATAGGCGCGCAGATTGTCCTCGTCCCAGGTGAGGTTCGCGCGTTTCATCGGGTTCGAGTAGCGAAAGTCCTCGAGCGCCGCCGACTTGCGCCCTAACACGCCCTTGAGGCTCGGCCCCAGCGCATCCGGCCGCTCGGTGTGACACGCGGCGCAGGTCTCATAGAGCGCCTTGCCATGGTTGACGTCGGCCGCGCCGAGCGGTGCGCCGGAGAGCATGAGAAGAAGAATCGGAGTAGCGATAGTCGAGATGCGCATCGTTTCCCTCAACACATGAATCTCTTAGTTGTCGTCCCTAATCTCCTTGGTGTCGTCCCCGCGAAAGCGGGGACCCAGTAATCACTGCGCTCGCGAAGTGGACACCAAGAGGCTGGTGATTACTGGGTCCCGGCTCTCCCCCCGCTATCCGGGACCCCACGAAAATGGCCGGGCACAGCATAGCAACGAGGAGGCTCTCGGGTCGGCCATTTTCGTGGGTGCCCGGCGCGGGGGTCGGCCGGGACGACAGCGAGGGATATGCGGACTCACGCGTGCACCAGCGGGCCCGGGCTGTTGCGGTATTTCGTCAGGATCGCCTCGGCCGCCCAATAGGCGAGCGCGCCCACGGGACCGGTCGGATTGTAGGCGGGCTGCTGTGGGAACGTGGACGCCCCCATAATAAAGAGATTGTGCGCGTCCCAGGACTGCAGGTAGCGGTTGACCACGCTCGTCTTCGGATCGGTGCCCATGATGGTGCCGCCGGTGTTGTGGGTCGATTGATACGGCACGATGTCGTAGTCGCCGCGCCGCACCCGCGGCGGCCCCATGATGGTCGGGTTCATCGCGCGCGCGATCTTGGCGGCGACGTCGACCGTGTACTCCATCACGCGATAGTCGTTCTCCACGAAATTGTAGGTCAGGCGCAGCAGCGGCCGCCCGAGCTGATCTTTGTAGGTCGGGTCGAGATCGAGATAGTTGTTGCGGTTCGCGTAATTGGAGCCGGACACGCCAATGTTGACGGAGTGGCGATAGTACTTGGCCGTGGCCCGCTTCCAGGCCGAGCCCCAGCGCGGCGTGCCGGGCGGCACCGGGCGATAGCTGATCGGCCGGCCGTCGCTGTGCCCGCAGGCCATGCGCGAGCCGCCGAAAAAGCCGAGCCCGCTGTGGTCGAAATTGTCGCCGTCGACGTCGTCGAGCGCCATCACCGAGCCGGGCGCGCCCATGAACGGGTTGAACTCCCGGTCCTCGAAGAACATGGTCACGCCCATGCGCGAGAGCTGATAGCAGTAGTTCTTGCCCACCACGCCCTTGCCGGTCGCCGGGTCGTACGGCTCGCCGATGCCGGAGTGGAACAGCAGCGAGACGTTGCCGAACACATAGGCTGACAGCACGACGATGCCCGCGGGCTGCTCGTATTCCTCGCCGTTGCGCGTGTCGGTGTAGACGACGCCGGTCACCTTCTTCGCCGCCTTGTCGTAGAGGAGCCGGCTCACCCAGGCGCGCGAGCGCAGCGTGAATTTCGCCTCCTGGCGCAACAGCGGCAGCACGCAGACCTGCGGTCCGGCCTTGGCATTGGCTTCGCAGCCGTTGCGCTCGCAGAATCCGCAATACTGGCACGCGCCGAGCGTGAGGCCCTCCGTGTTGGTGTAGGCGCGGCTCGCGTTGCTGATCGGCTGCGGAAACGGGTGATAGCCGAGCTCCTTCGCCGCCTTTTCGAACATCAGCGCGGCCTGCGTCATCTTTAGAGGCGGCGTCGGATATTCGTTCTGGCGCGGCCCTTCGAAGACGTTGCCGCCCTCGATCTTCTGGCCGCGCAGATTGCCGGCTCTGCCTGAGGTGCCGCACAGCTTCTCGAACTTGTCGTAATAAGGCTCGAGCTCGTCGTAGGTCATCGCCCAGTCCTGGATCGTCATGTCCTCGGGGATGGCCTTGGCGCCGTAGCGCGTGACGATATGGCTGCGCGTGAGGTGATCGGTGGGATGGTAGCGCCAGTGCAGGCCGCCCCAGTGATTGCCGGCGCCGCCAACGCTGTTGCCCGGCAGGAACGAGCCCATGCGCCGCATCGGCAGCGCCGATTCCGAGGGCCGGTGGCGGAAGGTCAGCGTCTCCAGCGCCGGATCCAGAATGAGCTCGAGCCGCTGCGAATATCTCAGCTCATCGCGAACGTGCGGGAGCGCAAAATTCTCGCGCGGTGAAAGGTCCTCGCCGCGCTCGAGCCCGACCACGGTCATTCCTGCCTTGGTTAGCTGGCGCGCCATGATGCTGCCGGTCCAGCCCATGCCGACCATGACCGCATCGACTTCCTTCAATCGCGTTGCCATGGCCGCCTCCTATGAAAAGTCCGCAATCGATTGCGGCTCGGCCACGTAGCGCTTCTCGCGGTACGCCTCGATCAGGTTGGCATAGGTCGCGGGCAGGCCGGGAAAGCCGACCATGCGCCATGCCACCTTGTTGCGGTTGCCGCCGTAGATCGGATCGGCGAAGAAGCCCTGCATGGTGATTTGCAGGAGCGCCTCGAAAAATTGCTTGCCGTCGAACTCGCCAAGCTCCGCTTTGCCCTGCTCCAGCGCCTTGAGCGCGTCCTCCCGCTCCTTCACCGCGAGCCGATCGAAATCCTTGCCGTGGGTCTTGCGCGTCCAGGCGTTGGTGGCGGCGATGCCGGCGGTGAAAAACTGGCGCGGCGTGAGCGGCAGCTGGTAGCCGTATTCCGGCGCCGCTTTCCGAAACGGCCCGTTGCGGTACATCTTGGCGCCGCCGCCCCAGGCGCTGGCGAGCTGGCGATCGATGAAGGTGACGATGCCGCAATCGCTGCCGGACGGGGTGAGCTCGTCGGCCGGGATCATCGTGTCGACCGCCGCCGAAAAGAACGCGGCCTCCGCGTCGGTGAGCGTGAGGTGGGGCTGCGGTTCGCTCGCCGCGGTCGACTGCGCCGCGGCATTGGCCTGCTGCGCCTCGGCGGGCGCGCCTGGCGTGAGCCCCGCGGCGACGGCGCCGCCTGCGCTCAGCAAAAAATTGCGCCGGGCGATCGCCGGATTGTCGTTCGTTTTATCTTCAGGCACGGGACCCTCCCTCTTCGTGCAATGCGCCCAGTGTCGCGGTCGTCCGCGACAGCGCGTCGTATTTGGATCGAGACTAGTCCGATTTAGCCGCGGGTGGGAGGGGCATCTCGTTCCTCACGCACAGCACGGTTGTCATTCCGGCCGAGCGAGCGAAAGCAAGCGAGAGCCAGAATCCAGTAAACTCTGAACGAGAAGTTGCTCGCGCGCGATGCCACATCGCACCGCAGGTGTTTACTGGGTCCCCGCTATCCGGGTCCCCACGAAAATCGCCGGACACAGCCGCGCAGCTAGAGTGGTCTCGCGTCGGCGATTTTCGTGGGTGCCCGGCGCGGGGACGACAGTCGTTAGATTTTCGGCAGCGGCCGTTTCGATTTCGCCGCGGAAGGAACCTTCACCAGCGCCTCGCCGTCGAGCACGATCTCGTCGCCGACCTTGCAGATGCAGGTGAGCCGCGCGCGCTGGCGCTCCGGAATGAGCTCGGCGACGGTGACCGTCACCTCGACGGTGTCGCCGATTTTCACCGGCGCGCGGAAGTTGAGCGTCTGGGAAATGTAGACGGCGCCCGGGCCCGGCAGACGCGTCCCCAGCACCGCCGAGATGAGGCTCGCGGTCTAGAGGCCGTGCGCGATCCTGCGCCCGAACGAGGTTTTTGCCGCGAAGTGTTCGGAGAGATGGATCGGATTGCGGTCGCCGGTGAGCTGGGCGAAGCCCACCACGTCGGAGGAGGAAATCGTCTTGGAAAAGGTTTCCAACATGCCGACGGTGAGGTCTTCGAAATAGAGAACGCGCAGATTGAGCATTGCATACAGCGTCACGACCGCTAGTGTCCCGATTCCGAAGTTCGCACGCGCTCGCGGCAGTCTCAATGCGAACTTCGGAATCAAAGGGACACTAGCAACGTTATGATTCTAGTGCCGCTTTTGAACCCGAAGTTCGCAACGCTTCTGCCGCCCGACCGTGCGAACTTCGGGTTCGCGGCACTAGTGCCTGCGTGCAACAGGCGCGGCACACATTATGGCGCCCTCTCCCCTTGCGTTCTCGGGGTGATGTTTTCCTGTGATGGAAGTTGATTGCGCGCACCGGTCGAGGCGATCACGCGGCCACGCAACGGCCGCGCCGACGAGGAGCGTTATAAACTCGAACCTGCCATCCTATACGCAAAGATTGCTCAATCGAGAACCAATCGTTCGTCAGCAGCGGCGAAGGTGTTTTTATCCCTGCATTTTCTTTTCCAGGATTTGACTCAATACCAGGAGCGTTACTGGCCAAACACCAACCCAAATTCCCAATCGCTCTGCGTGGGCTTCTTGCAAAGCCGCTCTTAAAGCAGGGTCGCTAATACTGGCAAAGACTGGTCTTAGAACTTCAAATTGAGGCCCCAAATACCATACCAGCCATGCGAACGGGATACAAATTAGTCCCAACCAAAACAAGACTTGAGGTAACGTTTTCATTTTTTCCTC
>Ga0182033_10000155_pt1 | contig 31780 bp, 15 predicted proteins | sample tim00Cox0000000H_FD_125968 | JGI IMG/M metagenome (GOLD analysis project Ga0182033, IMG submission 125968) | Lab enrichment of tropical soil microbial communities from Luquillo Experimental Forest, Puerto Rico - timezero.00C.oxic.00.000.00H | ecosystem: Environmental > Terrestrial > Soil >...
CAAGCCCGGTGAAACCGTGAAGTCTCTGTTCGTGGCTGTCCCGGTGAATTGGACCGCGCCGGCATCGATTGGACCAGGTTTCCTTGGATTATTGTAGAAGTCGAAGTTAGGAGCGTCGACATAGTTCGCTGAGCCGCCCGTGACCCTGTTTCTGGCCGAGGATGCCGACGCAATGCCGTAGTTGCCGAGCGGGAGGGCGCCACCATAGTTTGCGCTAGGTCCGCCCGCAACTGTCGGATTGGTCATCGCGAGGGGGCCCCAGCGCATGTTGACCCAGTTGTTGCCTTCGTCCACGGTGGCTGCCGGAGTCAGGTTGAAGATCGGGTTGGGCACGGTAGCATCGGAAATGCCAGGAGGCACTAGCCAGCCAGCCGCGGCCAAGCCTGGCGTTTCCGGGGCCGTGCGCGAGCCGTCGCAGTACTGGCTGAGGAAGCGCGGTTCAGCCGTTGAGTTACCGGCGGCCAAAACCGCAGACCCACCGGGTGTCAGCACGGAATCGGTCGCGCGGAGCGTAACGGTGGAGTTGTGGTTGGTCGGTCCCGTGTCACCGCGTACGCCGATGTCCCAGTATTGGGTACCGGAAACGCAAGCGCCGGTACCCCCGGTGATGGTGGTGCTGCCGCTCACGGTCGACGAGCTGTCAGCTGCCGGTTGGCTCGCTATAGCCGTATGCGTGAAGGCGTTAAACAGCGACACCACATGCTGTTGGAATTGCGGGCTGAGCGCGCCCACCCCAATGTAGTACGAGCTGTTGTGCCAGAAGATGTTGTTCTCTAGCTTGGGATACGAGACGGTCCTGCAAGTCCCGTTGTTTGCCGTGGTCTGGAAATGGCCCGGCGGGCAGACGATATTGATGGCGCCCGGGGCCGAGGGCAGATTCGCCAGCAAAACCGCGCTGTGCTGTATGGCCACGAGACCCGCAGGCTGTGGACACGTGGTCGTCGATGTGCTCGTGCAGCTCGTTCCGCCCTGGCTGGCACGAGGAGCCCCCAGAGTGTTGAAGAGGATTCCTGCCGAGGCCGTGCTCGCGTTGTAAGCGACGGTGTTGTTGATGATGTTGACGTTCGGAGAATCGGCCAGCGAGATTCCGGCACCATCCCAACCGCCAACGTTGTCGACGATGATGTTGTTGGTAACCGTCACCAGGTTCCACTGCCCCGGATCGGTCGGGAAATTAACCATATCCGTGCCGTTGACGGCATTGAAGGCGATGCCTGCTCCGGTGCCGCTCTCGGCGGCGTTGCCCATAATCAGGTTGGCGTTGATGACCAGCCCCGGACCGACGCCGTCGCTTGGCGTGACACTAGCAGCTCCGCCAACTGCCTGGGTCGCCGCGCAATCCTGGTCAGGGGGGGTGGGGAGGCTAGAGCAAACAAGGTCCTGATCGGGAGTTCCCATGACAACGAGACCACCACCATTGGTCGGGATGGTGGGGTTGGTGCTTTGGTTGAAAATGACGGTATTGTGCTCGATGTCGCCGTTGTAGCTAAACCCCAGATGAGCTAAGCCGCCGCCATCTCCACTGGAGAGGTTGCCGCACACCCAGTTGTAGTTGAACTTGTAGTAGTCTGAGCCGGTGCAGATGCTGACGCCGCCAGCCCCGGCCGGCGTAGCCGAGAACAGCTCATCGCCGGTCGAAGAGTTCAACGCGACATAGTTGTTGTGGATGTTCGTATTGACGTTTTCGCAATAGGGCAGAACCTGGTTCGGGACCGGGCTGTCCTCGCAGGAGCCTGGAGGCCCATTTGTCGTGTCGCCCTGCAGAAACGCGCCATTAAACTCACCTTGGCCGAGGTTGATGCCGCCCGAAAGTGTTCCGGCGTTATTGTAGATGCGGTTGTTGGCGATTTGCAGGTTATGCGCCCAGCCGTGTACGAAGATGCCTCCGCCGCCCTGCGAACTGTCGGTGATGCCCACGCCGTCGATGCTCGAGGGGTTGCAGGCGTAGTTGCTCGGGAACGGGTTGTTGTTATTTGCCGCGCCGCAGAGTGGGTTAGCGTCACCCACAGGGAAGTTACCGCCACCGGTGGCATCGCTTCCGATCAGCAGTGTCGTGCCGGCCGGGAACCCTGCGAGCAGAGTTGAGTCGTAGGGATCCGACGGGAAGTTCACGCCCTTAGCGAGCACGGTAATGCCCGCGCCCTCGAGAGCGCCCATCAAGGAGGGCTCTTGCAACTGCTCGGCGAGGTTGCCGTTGAGTTCCGCGCTCCATCCGACAACCGCCTCGAAGGGCAAGCGGTCCACTTGGGCGTTGGTAGCGTTACCGGCGGCGCCACTCTCGTCGAACGCCGTAAAGTGGTTCCATCCCGTCCCGCAAGTGACCTGGCCCGTGGGATCAAACACGTTCTTGATCGTGTTGACATCACCCGCATGCGGGCTGGTGTTGACTGGCGAACCATTCAGCCCGAGGCCAAAGAGACAAACGATGCGCTGGCGCCAGTTATCGAGCTTGGTCTGGCCCGCCGGATGCGTATTGGCGTTGATGATGCTAGAGGCACCGCCGACGCCTTGCAGTCGGACCGGCTTCCACATGATCACCATTTCGTTGTGAGCAGCGCTGGTGTTGGTGGTGGTAACACTGGTTGAGCAGCCCACTTGCGTTGTGGTGCCCGGTGTTGTGCAAGTCGGGTCGATGATGATCATGTCGCCTGGATCTGCCGCATCAATTGCCGCCTGGATCGAACCGCTGGCCTGGACGTGAGTCGGAGTCTTGCCGCCAATGGTGACCGTCACGGTATCAATCGACTGCCGCGCACTGAAGGTTTGAATGGGCGAGGCTGCGGCTGTTCCGGTGGCCCGTACGCATGTGGTGGTGTTAATGGTGCAACCCGGCACGGCGATAGCCACCGCGGGGGAGCTGCTATAACCAGTTCCGGCAGTGGTAACGCTCACCGAGACCACGTCCATGAAGACACCGGTCGTGGCAGTGTTGGCCAGGGTGCCGGCCGCGACGCATGTCGTTCCGTTAGGGGTGCAAGACGGCGCGGCGAAACTGACCGTCGGCCTGGCGGTATACCCCGAACCTGCGCTGGTTACGGTGACGCCGACCACTCGTCCTGCCGTGGTTCCTGTCCCGAGTATGGCAGTTCCAGTCGCCGTCGCGGCCGCACCCGCCGGGGACGGAGAGAACACCACAGTCGGCGCGGTAGTATAACCAGCGCCGATGCCGGTGGCAGCGATCGCCACTCTGGCTACGCCCATGAAGGTAAGGGCTGCGGCACCGGCACCACCGGTCCCAGTATTGGTGAACGTCACCGCGGGCCTGGTCGTATAACCGTTGCCTGCGTTGGTGACCGTCACTCCCGTGACGCCACCGGTGCCAGTCGTCACCGCGGCCGAGGTGATGACCAATTCACCGCATAGGGTCGTCGAGCCGCCGTATTGCGCTTGTTGCTGAACGAGGCACGGCCGCACGCCTGACGGCACGGTGCAGCTCAGCGAGAGGTCGCCGCCGGTGCATGAGGCTGCAATGCCACCGATGGTTACGGTGGGGCTCGCGCCAAAGCCGTAGTGGTGCTTAACAAACTTCTGATTGTACGGAGGGGTCGTGGCTTGCGGACCGGCGTAAGCGTTGTTGGGCACCATCTGATCGCCTAGCGCCGTGATCGTGAGCGTGTGACCGGCCGCGCTCACCCAAGGCCCGATCCCGTCGCCATCCACTTCCTTGATGGCCGGTGTGGCATCGGGATAGGAGCAGTCCACATTGTTGTAACCCGCACCCGCAAATGCGGATGTAGGCACGACAGGCGTATCCATGTACTGCGTCTGTCCCGGCATGAACGGGATCTCGTAGCAGAACTGGCTGTACTGCGCATTGAACAACGGGTCGGTGATCATCTGGTTGAAGGTCGCCGAAGTCGAATTCGTGTCGAGGACCGGCCCTGGGTCGTTCATGCAAGTGACCATCATCGTCGGCCCGTACCCGGTCGGGTTCGGAGGGTTGACTTCCCAGGAAGAGTAGGTCAGGCCATCGTAGGCCCCCCAATGGTCGGTGTACACGCGGGCAATTTCATTGCCGGCCCAATCCTTGACGCTTACCGGCAGGTCTGGGGGCGAGAACTTCTCGCCAAATACCGGCGAGAACGGATCGAATTCGGAGGTGAAGTCGTCGGTGATAACGCCGGTGAAGTGGGCAGCAACGTGGGCGGAGCTGAAAATGTAGAACTTCGCCAGCGCCGATGCCTGCTCTTGCAGCGTGATTTCCTTGCGGTCGCACAGATTACGAGTAGCTCCGGCAAAAGCTGCTACTTCCTGGGCCTGGGGGAAGATGCTCATGAAGTCAGGCACGATGCGCGCCTCGCCCACGCAAGGCCAGAACTGTTCGACGCTTCCCGTGTCGCCCTCGCCGCGGGGCAGGTTGAGGGTACCGAGGTCCGTGCTCTGGTTCTGGGCGTTATTGGCGTTGTAGCTGGCACCTATAGACGCCTGGTCGGGCAGGATGTAGATGGCGCCCAGTCCGCCGAACTCCTGGGTGACCGGGGCGATGTAGTTGTCGCCGATTAGGATGTTCTTGTCTTCTTCCTTGACCAGTTCGTAACCCGGAGGCACAACTACTTCCACGACATACTTGCCGGGCGGGAGCATGGCCGTCCCCGACCTGTAGGGGTCATTCGTGTCGGGATTCGCCACGCAAATCGTGCAGTTCGTCCCAGGCAAGGTCGCCGCCACAAAGGAAGGCGTGCCGGCTACGCCGACGCCACCGGTCACTCCCGTCGGAGTCGCCGGCTTTCCGGTTGTTGGGTCGATGCCGATAACGCTCGGGAACTGGTACATGCCGTCGTAGGGCGCTGGCTGGAGCTGATTCCAGTTGTGCATGCCGTCATAGCACTTGAACTGGGAATTATTCGGAATCGTGTGCAGCGCAGTCCCGCTGTGCTGGTTGTTGTACACATCCAGGTAGTTGGGCTGGTTATATAGCGAGAAATAGAATAGATCGGTAGTGGATTGTCCCGGGCAGTTCATGTTGGGATTACCATCGGACCGGAAGCCCTGCGCCCAATCGTCCCAACTCGTGGTCTTGGTGGTGTCGACCAGTTTGAGGGTCTTGGTCACGCCATCGCCCGCCACGCCTTCTTGATAGAGGTTAACGGTTACGTTCGGCACGTCCGGCGTCCAGCTGACATGCAGCAAGAGCTGTGGATCGTCGAATGGGCGCGTCGAGGCGTAGTTCACCTCACCGTGAATACCGCCGGTTTCGTGGGTGGCAAACGGCGTCTTCCCGAATTCGAGGAAGCTGTTCTGTCCGGAGAAACCCTGCCAGCCTTCCGTACCTGGCCAGGCAAGCCACGGGGGATCGACTCGTCCCGTGGAGCCGCCCGTACCGCCCGGTGCGAGGGGTGACGGGGCATCCGTGCAATCGGCATTGCCGCAATAGAACGCGCCGGGTACCCGCAGGTTGCTCGGCAGAGCAACGGCGGCCGGTTCGGCCGTGTTCGCCATCATACTCCCGATACTGGCGGTTCCGCACGGCGGATAGCCGGCCGTGCCGCAGTCCGGGGAGCCGTCGGCTGGCCCGCCCGCGTCGTAAACCACGTGGGTGCCGGTGCTCTTGTAACGGGTGGAATCCGATTCAATCACGTACCAACTGAAGAGCGGGAAGACTTCGTTAAACCCGGCATTGCCGTCCAGGTCGGTGTTGTTGAAGTTGGAGTAGCTGCCGTCGCGGAAGCGAATATTCGTGGACACCAGCGTGAGCCCGGACTCGCCGAGGTCGCGAACGCCGTTCCTGTTGGTGTCGAAGAAACTGGAAGTGTAGATATTGGCCTGCCACTGGCTCGTGGCGATCGTCCCCAGGTTGACCGATGCGCCATTGGCAAGCCTTACGGGCGTCGAAAGACCGTCCACCAGCATATCGTTCCATTGGTCAAAGACGGTTAACCTCCAGTCGCCGTCGGGCAGACCGGAGAGGGTGAACTTGCCGTTCGAATCGCACTTGGTGAAAGCGAAGTCCTCGCCGTCGGGATCGCCAAAGCTTACGTAGCACTGCGTGAAGCCGAAGCTGGTGTTGTCGCCGCTGCTGTAGAGTCTTTCATCCGGGGTGCGGCTCATCCGTTCGGTGGTGACTGTGGCGGTTATGGAGTTGGTGCAATTCGTGCCCGTGACGCTCGGATCGGTGCCGTTGCAGACAGCTGCCTTGCGGCTATTGATGATGTCGGGATTGGCAAAGCCGATCGCCACGTGCCAGCCGGCCGGCCCGTACTCCTGGAAGTAGCTCGGTTCGCCGATGCGCAGGAACGAATCGTGGGCCTTCTGACCGTCCAAGGTGTTGGTTTGCAGCCACTCTTCGCCTCTGGCGATGCGGTCTGCCGGCGGCGTGGCCACGACACCGTATCTTCCCTGCATCATGTTGGGAATGACGGCTTGGCCGGCCAATGGAGACGGCGTTGCGCCGTCGGCTTCGAATTCCGGACAGGTAACAATCCTGCCGGTGATGCCAACGATGCCCACGCCACCAGGGGCATTACCGTTCGATGTATCCATCCCACCCAACGGCTGTTTCGTAATCGGGCAAGCGTCGAGACCGCTAAGGGGATCAATGGTTCCCGCCAAACCGTTGGAAAGAGGCTGGTTGAACATGTCGTGCGTCAATTGTCCGGTAGCATCACCGCTGCCGCCCGCATCGTCAAACAGCGTGATTTCAAAACCGCCTAGACCGGGCTCGTTCGTGGTATTCACTGCGCCCGTTCCACCACCGGCATCGTGCTCGCCGTTCAGCGGGAAATCATCCTCGAAGACGAACACCGAGAGTTGGGCAGGCGGGAACGGAGTGGGTTGCGTCAGAATCGTGTATGGCGTCGTCGGATAAGTGGTAGTTCCGGCGGGCAGTGCGGGAACCGGAACGCCGCCCATGCCGTGGCCACAACTCGTGTTCAGGCCGCTGTTATTAGTGGGATTATAGACGCCCGAGCCCGCTGAACAGTTCGCCGGCGCGCTGCCGTTGGCTCCGATGAACGGATTGGCCGCATCACCGGGCAGGACGGAAATGTAGTAGCGCTTGGTCGGATCAAGATGCACGGAGCCGGTAGAAAGAGGTGCAAATCCGTTTCCTCCACTGGGATCGGGCCGGCAAACGCCGTTGCCGATATCGCACACCGCAAGCACATGCGTGCCAGTGGCTGGATCAAAGACGGTCTGTCCCCCCTCGCAAGAAAGGGGCCCGGTGCAGCCCGCGGCGACCAGCGGCATGTAGCTCGTGTGGAAGTTCACGCCAAAGGTTGGAGGAACTCCCCCCGTGCTGGTTTGAGATGGGCAGCCTGCCGGTGGAGTACCGGTCGCTCCGACATTGATAGTGCAGTTGGGGTCAACGTAGAAGGTGCGGTCTTCTTCGATAATCCAGCGATAGTCGGTAATCTCAGTGGTCTTGTCAGCACCGTCCAAAACCTTAACCGCCAGGCCGCTGCCTGCCGGGAAGGTGACGTTTACAGTCGCGGCTGCACTGAGGAGACCCTGCGAGTTCTTCGCCTGGAACGTGAAAGACGTCGGGCAACCGCCCGCGGCAGTACACGGCGTCGCTAGCGTAGCTGTGAAACCGCCATTGGCATCCCCCACAACGGTTACTCCAGATCCTGTAAACGCTGTAGCGGTGAGAGAGTAGCCCTTCGAGTCCATGCAAGACGCCAGGACGCCTGGGGTCTTGATGGCCAGGTAGCTCGACGTGTTTGCGTTATAACTGCCGCCAGCGCACGCGACGGCGCTCGTCGTGTCGCCCGCACCCAGTGTTACTGTAGCAGTCACACCCGAAGAGCACACGCCCGCGTTTACCGAACCGTTCGCGCAATACGAGAAGGTTGTAGGAGCACCCAAGTAGGTGAACGTGCCGTTCGAGTTTAGAGTGAGTCCAGCTACTGTTCCGATGAGCGTTACACCGTAAACGTTCACGTCGTTCGCGATCACGCCTTTGCCGGGATCCGACACGGTGAACGTTTGTCCAGCGATCAGGGAGTTGTAAGTATCCGGGTTGGCTACAGCACCCGCGATCACCGGAGCCGCCGGGAGCCCGCCACCATTGACGCCAAGGTAGGCCAACATGCCGGCGTCACGTGCGGTCGAGTTGCCAGACAAGCTCAGTTCGCGGTCGTACACGGGAAGGGCCGTGGCGCCAGCGGCGGGAGCATCGATCATCACATCGTACGTCTTGCCGGCGGCCATGAACACTTCGCTCTGCACGCGACTTACACCGGGCAGGGCGTTGCCGTCCTCGGCGATCAGGCTGAAGCCCGATACCTGGACCGGAGTCACGCCGGTTGTAGCAACCGGTGGCGTAGTCAGCGAACCAACGATCGAGGGCACGTGCATGCGCAAGCCCGCATTCACCAGGCGCACCAAGACGTTGCCAGCGATCGTGGCTCCTGCAGTCCCTACGGGGAACAACGAGGCTGAGGCGTTACTCCTGCTAAACCCTACGCCGTTGATGAGGTAATACAACGGTGTATAGTTCACCGCGGGGGGGTAGCATTGGTGGTAAGTCGTCGAAGATGGATTACCGCAACCGCCCGGCTGTGCGGACCACACCATGGTTTCGCTGAACCCGCTGGTGCTTACCGCAGTCTCGACCGCGTTGTTTTGTACGGGGTCGATTTCACTAAAGAGCAGGTTAGCGTCGGCACTGTAGGGCCCGATGCACGTGGCGCCCCCGGCAAGGCTGTAAGCGCATCCGCTGGTTGCGGTCGCAGGCGCCACGGGTGTTGCTGCTCCCGGCGCTTCCGTAACGACAACCATGCCGTATAGCCCCATGGGGCCCTGGATGGAGGGGTGCGTGCCAGACTCAAGCAAATACGTGCCAGGCCGCGGGGTGGTCCAGGTAAGCCCTAACTGCGTTGCTCCCGCCCCTACTTCCGTCGAGAACGACTGCACGCGCGGACCTTGCCCTGGGGGAGTGCCCACACCAGTCAGCCCCGCGCCGGGTGCATCACCGGCGATAGGCCAGGTGAGTGGCTGGGCGTTGGTGTGGTTGGGACTCGCCGTCGTGGTGCGCTGCGTTACGTCTCCGAGGCCGCCGCCCAGCTGACCCACGATTACCAGTGACGTGGGCACAAGTGCTGTCGCAGTGCCTGTTGGCGACAACCCGAGATTGTTGGTGAGATTAATCACCAAGGTCTGTCCAGTCGGAACGGTGATCACGACGGGCGACCACGTGGCTGCAGTGGTGGCCGTCGCCGCGGACGCCGGGTTCAACGCCGCGCAGGTAGCCGTTGAGCCAGTCGCCACCGGAGCTCCGCAGAAGTAGCCCCACATCGGCACTACCGTACCATCGGGCAGAGTCACGGTCGTCTGCGCCGCGGTTAGATTGACCTGCTGCTGGGCAAGGACGCTGCCCGCTCCGAGCAGGAGAACAGCTGTGAGGAGTACTGCTGTCTTCAGACAAGTTTTAAGATCATTCGATCGCATCGCTCTTCTCCTGTTCACTAATTGGATTCGTCAATGACGAATTCCCGGGAATCGACCAGCATCATCATCAGCATGCCCCCGGGGAAAATGTTGTTAGTGGTGATTTCGCGCTCGTTGTGCGAGTGCCACATGAAAGCAAAGCCGGCTTCGCCCGATGGCGAGTTGGCAATGGTACCGGAAGGCGGGGTTGAGCCGGTTTGGCCGCAGTTCGGCGCGTTGCTTTGAAGAGCGCCAGCGTGCATGCATCCGGTTGCCCGAAGCGTTGCGTCCGGACCCAGATAGGGGCTCCCGCCGTACCACGGGCCGTTCGCGAAAATGTTCGGGTCGGGCAGAGTAGCCGGCCCGCCGCCGGCAACATCACCAAAGGGAGCCACTTGCACCGGTTTGTTGTGATCCTGGCACCATTCGTAATAGTTGATTGCCGTGGGAGCCCCGGTGTTGTAGCCGTTCAAGTCCGGAGTACAAGGCAGCTTGGCATTCGAATCATTGGAACTGGGATTGTGACCGTAGGCGTCCCAGTTCAGTCCCTTTGCTGTCCAGTAGAAAATCCCGTCAAAAGCCTGCCCCGGCGTCGTGTCCGTGGTGAACTCCAGGCGTCCGCCGAGCTTGGCCGCGTCGGTCTGGCTAAGGATCAGGTTTCCATCGCGGGCCAAGATGCGCACGTGGTTGCCATGCTCGTGGAACGGGTGTTGCCACCGTCCCTGGCCGATAACCCGGATCAGGGTCAGTTCCCCTGGGTGCATGTGTGGGTTGCCGTTATAGGGCTGATGCGGATATTCCGTCGCATAGTTGGGGTCCATATCGTCGGGCATCGAGCGCCCGTTGATCAGGAAATAGGCAGGCTGATAGGGCTCGGTCGGAACGGCCAAAGTCGTCGGGCAGGTTGGCCTGCTGGCACTAGTAGTGCAAGTCGTGATATCCGTAACCTGTGCCAGCGCCGCGTTGTGTATTTTGGGATCCATTTCGGAGAACTGGAACAGATATTCGCGGTCGTAGCAGGTGCTGGCGTGGTCGTACGCAGCAAAGGCAAGCCGGAAATCTGTCTCGCCCCAGGTACTTTCTGCCTGGAGGTTGTTCGTTTGTGCCGTTGCGCACCCGCCGAGGACCGTTGCATTGGTCGGAAGCACAATGATGGCCCCATACAAACCCATCTCGACCTGCAGATCTCCCTGAGTTCCGCTGTAATAGGCGCGCGTTCCCGGGGACGTGGCGGTGAACGTATAGGTCACCGTGGTGCCAGGCGCCGCCTCCTGGGTCATCAGCCCCGTAACGCCACCGGTCGCGGTAACGCTAAAGCCGGGAAAAAGGATCGAGGTGTTTCCGGCCGCCGCGGGCAGACCATTTAATAGATGTACGGTGACCGCGTCGCCCTCGTGCACGATCAGCGTGGGGCCGGGAACCTGCATCGAGTTGCAAAACGCTCCGCCAATGGCGGCGGGGGCAAAGCCTGCCGGCGCCACGCGGCAGCCGTAACCCCAGGAATAAACGGCCGCCCCGTCCGGCTGGCTTATGGAGCCGGCTTGCGCCGTCAGGTCGAAGGTCGGCCCGGTGATGCCCGGCGCAGCGGCGTGAGCCGAGGCCGTGAGCAGCAACGCGAGCACCAGCAAAACAACCAACCGCGATTTCGAAATCATCATTTTTGTATTCGTCGCATTCATCGCTGCTCTCCTAATTGATGACGACCTCGGTCATGAGCCCGCCAAAATTTTCTGCGTCATTCGAAAGGTGGTCGAGATTTGGGGTGTAGAGGTAGTACGTGCCACTAGCCATAGGCGCAGTACATGTCGTGGGGTGACTAGCACGATCTGCATCCGTGCATGTATCGAGGATTACGTCCAGAGATTCACCACCGCCCAACGTGATCGAGTTCGTGTTGTAGTACAGGTTGTTTCCCGCCTGGTCGCGCAAGAGCTTGGCGTTGAAGCCGATCACGGTCATCGGAACTCCGAGCGAGGCGAGCGTCTGATATTCCGTAACATCGAGGTCGGAAATGCGCAGGAGCGCCCTGCCGCCGGGGTGGATGTGGATGATCGTGGGTAGCGGCTGGGAGAAGTGCATCTTGCCATCCGTCACTTGCGTGGCCAGGGGACCGGGCGTGACCGTGTCGGGGTAGCTCCGGCCATTGAGGAGGAAATACTTGTCTTTCATGTCGTTGAATTCTTCGGGGTTGAAGGTCATGCCCACAAAGTGGAAGTTGGGATCGAAACCGTGGATCTGGATCGGATACTCGACATCGTAGTACGTCGAGCCATCGCCGTCGTTATAGGCATATCCCGGCCTCGGCCCGTTGGTGCCGCTCGCCGCTGCGTCATGAACGGCTTTTGGATTCGTCGCGCCCGTATCGGCGGGTGGAAGCGGATTGCTGCACAGGATGTCCTGAGTGGTATCGCATTTCGTGCGGGGATCTAGCTGCTGCTGCTGAAGGCCGGCAAAGAGGCTGCCGCCCGTGGGAACCCGGTCCTGACGCGGACGCACATAAAGCTGGGCCACCATGCCCATCTGCAAGTGCTCGGGAGGAGTAATGTGGCAGTGCCAGAAGTAAGTTCCGGCATCCGGCGCCAGATAGTAATAGGTGAAACTGCCGCCGATGTTGATAGCGACCGAGGCGTCGGGCACGCCGTCATAAAACGAAGAAGCGTTGGGATAGCCGTGGAAGTGGACGGTGTGCTGCTCGAACAAGTCCGGGCGCATGATCATGCCCACGTTGGTGAGGGTGAAGAAGACTTCGTCGTCCTCGTCCATCGTTAGGAGCGGCGCGGGGATATTGCCGTTCATGACGCCGACGTCGATGATCGCGCGAGGATCTACGTGCCCATCGAGACAGGGAGCAGTGCAAGTACCGTTGGCTATCGCATCGGCGTCGGGAGCCAGGCCCACCGCACCGTTGTAGTTAAACGCTATGGGAGACAGATTTGGACCGCTGCCCGCACCAAGTGTCGTGGCGGGATCGCCGGGCAGGAAAATTCCCCCGTTGTCCGTATACTCGGTGTTGAACACGTTCGGGAACTCCGTGCCCGCCAAACCGTTGGCGATGTCGGCAAGCCCGGACAACGGGCCGAAGGAAAACATGTAAATCTGCTCGCCGTCGCCCATCGTCGCGAGGCCGTCGCCGCCGCCGATCTGCTGGCACTTGATGGCGCCGTTTGTCGGACCGGTGCGACGGGTTGTGTAGTCCGCCGTTCCAGAAGCGACGGCCGTGTACGTCGGCGCGGTGTAATCAGGCTCCGAGTTGTTCGTTGTGCCGGGGTGCGTGATGGTGCTGTTCGGGCATTGCACCCGGAACGACTGGGCGCTTGCGACGAGCGGTGCCAAGGAACATACGAATAGAAATAGGACAGATTGATACAGCTTTTTCATTGTGGCCTCGCGTGTTTGCACGTGATTCGAAGCTTCTCAGCCGGAATTTCGCCGGCCAGTGTCGGGAGATTAAGGGTGGTAGCGAACTGTCTGTTTGATTGCAAACAAATAGGTGTTACGGATTTTGCTTAATTCAAAAGATTTTACAGTTTTTACAATCGCCGCTAGCCGCGCATATGTAAGGAGATGTTTCGGCCTGCGCTCCGCTTGGAGCAGAATCTTTCGGCAACGCCGCTACCTATTGTCCAAATGGGAAACCGGGGACTCGCGGTGCCTGGATCGTTCGGCCTAATCCTATGAGTCGGAGAAGGGAAAGTGATTTTAACGTCAAACACGAGATCAGCTTGTCGCAATCTGGCGTTTTGAGGACGGATCTCTCAGGCGGGAAATCAACTGCGGTTTTGTCCTACAAATTTGTAGCCGGTGCCGGAAACCGTGACGATCAGTTCGGGCCGCTTCGGATTCTCTTCCAACTTTTGTCGAAGGCTTGCAACATGAGCATCCACCGTTCGCGTGAGAGAATCCGCCACATAACCCCAAACTGCCTGTAGCAGCTCCTTGCGTGGAATCGTTGTTCCGGGGCGCTCAATGAAGTAGCGGAGAAGCTGAAGTTCGCGACCTGTCAGATAGACTGGCTGTCCGTCTCGCGTAACTTTGGATCGCTTCACGTCCACAACGATCGAGCCAAATTCGTGGATGGCTTGACCCGTTTTTATGGGCACGCGGCGCAACAAAACTTCGATCCGGGCGATGAGTTCGGCGGCCTCAAACGGCTTGGTCACATAATCGTCCGCGCCAAGCTTTAGTCCGACCACTTTATCCGTGGTTTGGTCGCGAGCGGTCAGGATCAGGATGGGAGTGGCCATTCCCGCTTGGCGGATGTCGCGGCAGACATCAAGTCCGCTGCGTGACGGCAACATAAGGTCAAGAATGATTAAGTCAAAAGGCTGGTTGGCAGCTTTGTCAACGGCTTCGAGTCCATCGACGGCGGTGTCAACGACGTAACCCTCTCCGCGAAGCCGGTCGCCCAGGGTCGCCCTTAATGCCGCTTCATCTTCTACGAGAAGGATGCTCTCAAACATGTTTCATTGTCCTGTCGTTTCTTGCAGTCGTGACTCGTCGGTGAGTTCCTGCGCGGTTGCCGCGGGCAGGTGCAAGGTGAAAGTACTTCCCACACCCAGTTCACTCACAACGGAGATTCTTCCTCCGAGGGCTTCGGCGATGCGCTTTGTCAAGGCCAGTCCCAAACCCGTCCCATGAATTTGAGCGGCCACAACCCTGGGGCTGCGGTAGAACGGTTCAAAAATACGTTGCAATTCTGAAGCGCTGATACCCTCCCCATGATCCTGAACACTAAACCTGATTTCTTTGGCTTGAGCCTCTGTCTCATGACCGGTCGCGGATAGGCCGATCCAGCGTTCCTCTCCACCGTATTTGAGGGCATTGGCAATCAGGTTTCGCAAACAGGCACTCACAGCCGACAAATCGCCCAATACGGGCGGCAGCCCCGGTTCAATATGCTCCTCGAGCGTGCATCCCTCCTCTTCGATTTCCTCGGTCACATTTTTCTTAACGGCTGCAAGGATGGCAGTCACCGCGAGAGGGCCCACGGAATACCTCGTTTTCCCGGCTCGCGTGGAAGCAAACAGGAGGATGCGGTCTACGAGATCGATCAGGCGACGTGTCTGGCTGGTTAGGATGGAACCGTAGAACCTTAGATTTTTCTGGCCTTCCACATATCCATCTTTGATGTTCTCGCTGGCTGAAAAAATGGCGGCCAACGGCGTGCGCAGTTCGTGCGAAACCGACGCTACGAACTCCATTTGCACCTGAGCGAGCTTTTGTGCGCGGTGACTCGAAAAAGCCAGCAGACCTATGTTCACCGCAAGGAGTGACAGCACCACGCCGCCGATGATGAGGTTCCGATACAAGACACTCCTTGCAATTTTTCCCACCGGTCCTGTCCGGTGCCGGAGAATCAATACCCACGGTTTGTCGTGCGATGCAAATCGGATGACCGGAAACCAGACCGGCCCTGCGAAGCTGCGCCAATCTTGGTCCGATGAATTCGGGCTGTGTTTCACTGCCTCCCAGAACTCGGCCTTAACATTGTTAGAGGACGAGCCGAAAATGTTCATGATGGAGTCGAAGCTGCCAACATCTTCGATCCGGACCGTCGAATCGGAGGAATAAATAATTCTTGGCGTATCGTCGGCAGTCACAACCGCGAGCTTATACTCGAGCCCGTCCGGACCGCCAAAGTGCCGGCTCGCCAACTCGGGAAGGATCCCATCCTGAATCACGCGGAGGTTCAGAAGGACCACAAGCCAATCCACCGCTGCTCGATCGATCGGCGTCTGAGAGTTCAGCGGATTGGCGTGGTGGACTATGGGGTGAACCAGTGCGGGGATTTCTTCGTCAAGCTGCCAGCCAGCAAGCGCATCGGTGCGCGAGCCGAGAGTCCGCAGCTGATTGCTTCGGGCCCCGCTCTCGTTTTGCGGTGAAGTTCCATACTCCCAAGCCCGCTTCGCCGCACTTAGGTTCGAGGAATTCGCCTTGAGTCGAGCCAGTAGCGTTTCCAGTTCTTGCGGCACGCCTACACTGTTCCGGGTCTTTGTGTTTGGATCGAGCCGCAGAAGTTCCAGCTTTCCCGGCACGCTGGTTTGCCAATCGTAAATCTCCCGAACAAGGTCTGGGTTTGGATAAGCTCCCTCGGGAACGTCGCTGTTTTTCTCATTCCCATTCCATTCGGCGTACCGTTGGAGGTAATCATTCCAAGCATCGTGCGCGCCGGAATCTGGTCCGACCTGCAGGGCGACGCAGACCGCTGACAACTCGTCGTAAAGATCGCGCTGCCACCTCGTCATCAGGGACTGAAGGTTGCTGCCAATGCGCACTTCCGTCGCGGCGCTTAGCTGCGTGGCCCACTTGTATTGCAGAACGGCAACGATCACCCACAGCAGCGCCATGCCTGACAAAACACCGATGCGAAATACCGACGACATTCGAACGCCGTCTCTTTCCATCGCCTTGTTCTTACCTCCGGGAGAAGCTCGCATCAGAATTCCCCTAGGGCCACGCAACGACGTAGCTCTCGAATTGGAGGCATGTCGTGCAACGCTGTCGACTGCATTCTGGAGGCACCCAAGCCTCCCGGTAAATGGCTTTTGTCGTCGGCCGAGATTGCGAAAGCTCCTGGTCGCTGTCGGTTTGGCATCCCATCCCCAAAATGCTGAACGAGCACGATAGCAAGTCAGGAAATCAGCTTTGCTGTCCAAATCATGACACATCTAAAGAGATTTTGAGAAGCTGCATGCACAAATATGACTTTTAGAAGTCAAGTAGGCAGAAAGGCATAAAAAGACGCCCAGTACTTAAAGCATACATATTGTTTTTTCAAATGTAGCGCCACCGGGCAGTTCTTAGTCAGTTGAGACCCAGGCGATTCGTTCCGCGTCCTGGCGTATCCACGTTTCGATCCGGATTGCGTCTATTCGGTTTTGTCACCGCGTCAGGGCAGACAGCGGTGGACAGCTCTTCAGGGCAGCGTCAGAGAGACTTTGTTCCCGTTCAGCACGCAATCTAACTGAAGTGGCGTTTCCTTCTTCTTTGTCAGCGGGAAGTACAGATAACCCGACACCGGCGCCGAAGCCGTGCCCTCGGGCAGGCCCTTCTCACTCAGCTCGGTTATCATCGTATCTCGATCGCGCTCCGATGAGCCCGAGTGTGAACCGGGTTCGCTGACTTGAACGGCGACCCCAACCGCCTTGTAAGTGCCATGCCCGCCATAAGGGCCGGACTCGTAGCCAATGCCGACGGAAGGAGAGACAGTGATGTCTCGCCGCGATTCCGCAGACTTCTGAATACTTGCCGCCACCACCGTGGCGCTCGATGGTTTCACGGCCGTCTCCGTTCCCGTCACGCGCGCGGAAAAGTCGTCGAGCGATACCGCTTGGGGCTTGTCCTTTGCAGGGTAGAACGCAACTTCGACGACCACGCAGCAGCGATTCACCTCGGAAACGAATGTTTTGCGCACTTCATCGGAAGTAAGCAACGCTGCGCCGACGCTGACGCCGCCTTTCTCCGCATGAGACGGGTAGCGATTGGCCGAGGCCTTGGGCACGGTCCCTCGAGGACCCGAAGCGATGACTGGAGCGGCAGCCAACCATACCAACCCCAGCAGAATCTTTCTGTTCACGGCTTGACCCCTTTTTCGCGCGCTCGATCCGGCTCTTCCTCTGGCTCCAACCGCGCGAGAACCTTCAATGATTTTCTGCTAAGGATATAAATCCGCTGGTGAAACGCCTTACGTCCCTTTGCGGACAGGGACAGGTCGTAGGCTCCGGAGTCGAGCCACATGGTCTTCAACTGGTCTGCAGTACCTGCGTACCCTCCGTCAATGTGCACCTCCGCCGTCTTCGGATCGGCCGTCAATTTGACTTGGCCCTTGTCTTCGGCGTACGCCAAGCTGCCGGAATAAACCGGATTTAGGAGAGAAGGATAAGCGCACCAAAACGGGTCGCAAAAGAAGGCAGGATATGCCACTCCGTAGGGATAAAAGCCGAACACGCTGTAGGGATAATAGTACGGTCCGGAAAAATAGGAATACCCCAGTCCCATCGAGACGGTACCCAGCCGGACGTGAATTTTGTGCTGAGGCTTGGCGTCCTTCTTCTCGTTAGGATCGGTCTGGGGTGCCGCCGGAGTTTGATCCCCGGCTTGTTTTGATGCATCTGACGCGGCGGAAATTGCCGCCTCTTCTTGCACGGTAGTTGCCGCCTGCCGCGGGATGGCCCACGCAAGCATCGCAGGGCCGGTCAGAAGGCTGATAAGCAGAAGCACTCTGGCTGCCACGGGCGCCTCCCTGGCTGGCCGAATTCCTTGTACGTACGATGCGATCTGACGGTTAGCGGTTTCCCACGACCAGTTTTGTTGTGTGCATTATCGCTTGTGTAAAACCGCGAAAAACATACACTGCCAATGCTGCGCCTCAGCAGAGTCAAGGTCAAGCGTATGTTCCACTACCTGTCCACTACCCCGCTACTGCCACTCGGCTGCTCTCCTGGGGCGAACAAGATAAACATGAACGCGCAGTCGAAATTGGAAACATGTCGCCGCCTCCGCGTCTTGCGCGCCATGGGTCCTCGGCAGGCGACTTTTGTGGTCTTGGAACGACACTCGGCACTCCTTTTGCCGTTCTGGGTTTGCGCGTCCGAAGCGTGACGTTTCTACGAATTCCCTACGCATTCCTTACGCATTCCTTACGAAGGTCTCACGACTTCCTTGCGTGCCCTCTTTTAACCTAGCTGAGCTTTGCAGATACTGCGCTTGAGGAGCCGGATATGTCGCTCCCGATGATCTGGGCGATTTGCATCTTTGGATGCGACCTGGCGATCTACATATTGCTGAAACGAATATATGGCGAAAAATATCGGGGACTGTCGCCAGACCCCTCGCGAAAACCGCCACATTGAGAACGCGGAACCATCGCAACCTCCCTAGACATGTCCTTCGAAACGGTTCTTGCGCTACTCCGCGGTGTAAGTAATTTCTATGCGATCGATGAGAAAGCAGGAAAGAACGAGGACAGCGACAGAGAGGCAAAGCAAACCCAGGATAGCGAGCACGGGTGCTACCGGCTCGGCAACCACCGTGAAAATCGCCAAGGGTCCCTCGGCCGGTAGCTGGACCGGACATAGATGCCTAAGATAGGAGGTCACGCTCAGCCGTTGGGCCCACGCGGGCAATATGGGAGCAATTGTTTCCCAGCCCATCAGGACGAGCCCCGGGACGATCGGATTCTTGAAGAGCAGGCTCAGAGCAAGAAACACAGAGCCATATCCGATACACGTCAAGGCGGTCACCAGCAGATAAGCGCCGAGTTGATGAAGGCCCGGCCCGTCAAGAATGTAGGACCGGCCGGCGGCACCAAATCGGTCGTAGGACAAGTAAAAGCAAGCGAGAACGGCGCTTTCGAACAGAAAAATGGAGACCAACGTGCCCGCCAGAAACTTCCCGATGACCAGGACTTCTCTTCTCACCGGAACAAGAAACTGGTAGTGAAGGGTGCGCTCGACCATCTCGCCGCGAAACAGCCAGGTGAAAATACCCATGCACGCGAAAAAGATGCCCAACCGCACGTAGTAAAGATGAACAATGCGCGCGAGCACGCGCGTTTGGGTCTCGATGTAGAACGGATCGGCGGTATGGTGGGCAAATGCCAGTTGGATCAGGAGAATCACAACAGGGATCACGGCCAGGAGATAGACCCACAGCCGTCGGCGGGTGAACAGGTTGCGGCGGATCTCGTTGCGCGCGAGAACGAAGATCTGAGTTGCGTAAAGCTCCCAGGGTTGTTCCTGTGTCCACTCCCTGGCCCGAGTGATGGGGTCTGGTCGATTCATGTCGGCCCGCCGATGGATCCGATCAGGTATTGGTAAATGGAATTGACGTCATCATCCGCCGGGGCAACTGCGTCTACTTCTATCAAACCGCTTGACACGATCTTGTTGAGCAGAAGATAAAACTGCTCGGCATCGCGCGTGCGAATCAGAACACCGCGGCCGTCGTTGAGTATCTTTGCCTCGACGACATGATTCAATTCGAACGCTGCCGATGCCAGCCGCGCGGCATTCGAGCAACGCACGAGAATCTGCATAGGGTGATCGCGGACCTCTTGCCGCACTTCACGAATCTGGCCCTCCGCCACCACGTAGCCGCTGCTCATGAGTACGACACGATCGGAGATCCTATCGACCTCTTCGAGAATGTGGCTGGAAATGATAACGTGCATTCCCTGCCTGGCGAGAGAATCGAACAGGGCGATGGCCTCGGCGCGCGCGATGGGATCCAGCCCGTTGAGAGGCTCGTCCAAAACAAGCACTGAGGGATGGTGGGCGATGGCCTGCGCCAAAAGGATGCGCTGGCGCATACCTTTGCTATCTCCAGCTCCTTTGCGCCGCGCGACCTGTGTCATGCCGGCCCGCTCCACGGCTTCTTCGGTCAACCTTGCGGCCTGCTCGCGGCCAAAACCATGGAGCCGCAGGGGCCAAAAAATGAAATCATAGCCCGTGATCCCCGGCGGGAAGGAATCGAATTGCGTGCAATAACCAACCTGCCGAAACAACTCCATCTGTTGACGCGTGGTTAACCCAAGCACGTGCATGGAACCGCGCGTCGGCTTGATCAGGCCGGTGAGCAGGTTCAAAAGCGTGGTCTTACCAGAGCCGTTCGGCCCTACCAGGCTCGTAATTCCCGGATCGAGCGCGAAACTCACGCGGTTCACTCCGAGAACTTCCCCGTAAAACTTGGAGACGTTATCGAAAACGATTTGGCGATTCGGACTCGTCATCCGCGCACAACCTCGCGTGCTTGCAAACGCGCGTTCAGGATATACAGGGAGAATACACAAACCAGAATCATCATGATCCACGCTGCGAAAAGCGGCACTTGCGCCAAACCTCCAGCAACGACGAATTCAGACTCCAGCCGAAAGCCCTTGACGAGAATGAGTCGGAACAGCTCGGAGAAATTGAGCAGGTATCCCCAGTAAGTGCTCATGATGGCGTTGAAAATCGCGCCGAGTCCCGCGGGCACGAGAAACGCGCAGAAGATAACGCCGGTAGCCACGATGCGTAACTTCACCCAGGCCGAAACGGCTAGCGAGACGAGCGAAAGCATCAAAATCCAGACCGTTGAACAACACACGATCGGCACCACCATCCACAGATGCGACCAAGTCCAGCCGTCTTTTGCCAACCCCGCCTGGAGGGAAAATAGGACCAACCCAGGCACCCAAGTGACGAGAGAAAGAAGTAGAGCGATCACAGCGCACTTGCCCAGCACGTACTCGGGCCGGCTAAACGGCCGGCTCAAGAACAGCGGAAGGGCTCCATTGACCAAGTCCCCTGCGACCAGGGTTGGGCAGACCCAGCAGCTCAACAGAAACGCCAGCTGCGTTTGTATCATGATCAGCGTAAAGAAGAATTTGTTACCGACCGAGAATCCTCCCGCGACTTGAAATTGCAGAAATAGCTGGACGGCACTGTTGTTGGCCAGGAAAATGTAAGCGGAAAAGAACAAGATCGGTACGAGCGCGAGAACGAATAGCAAAACGAATACGCGGGAGCGAAACAACTCGGCGAGGGCGTAGCGCGTCAGCACCAGAAAGCGCGACTGTTCCGGCGTGAGTGGGCCGTGGTAGGGATGGTAGCGGCGCTTATATACGGCCATTGGTCCCTCCCGATTGCTCCATGGCGTTGAGAAAAATGTCCTCCAATGAGTCGCGCCGTTGATTCATACGGCGAATCTGGACACCACGTTCTGCCGCAACCTTGTAGACGTCTCTGATCTCAACCCCGTCCGGCAAAATAACCTTCATGCGGCCGTTTCCAAAGAGCGCGCACTCGCAGCCGAGACTCTGGAGTGCGGAGGCGAATGCGGGTTCCGTCCCGCAAGTTTCCATCTCCAGAAACTTGCGCTTGGCGCGGCGTTCTTCCGCAAGGTTACAAATCGCGGCGATGCGGCCATCCCGCAGAATCAGCACTTGGTCGCAAGTTTCTTCGACGTCGCGCAGCAGGTGCGAGGAGAGCAAAAGGCAGATGTCGCTCGCTTCTCGAATTTCGCAAATGAGTTCGAGGAGCCGCTTGCGAGCAGGCGGGTCCAAGCCATTGGTGGGTTCGTCGAGAATGAGCAGCTTAGGTCCGTGCGCGATGGCCTGAGCGAGCTTTGTCAATTGTTTCATTCCGAGAGAATACGTTCCGACCACGCGATAGCGCGCTTCGCCCAATCCGACGTACACAAAAGCTTCGTGCGCGCGTTCCATGGCTTGATCCTTAGGCAGACCGGAGAGTTCGGCCATATACTGCACGAAACGAACGCCGGACATCTTGGCGAGGAAGGCGTCCGTTTCCGGCATGTACCCGACCAGCGCACGCAGTGCCTTGCTGTCTCTGCGACTATCCATACCAAGTACGCGAACGCTGCCCTCGGAAGGCTTATGGAAGCCGAGAAGCGTGTTGATGAGGGTAGACTTTCCGGCGCCATTCGGGCCCAGCAGGCCGATGGCCCGGCTGTCCAGAACGCCCGTCAGGCCGCGGAGAATCGTTCTCCCACCGAGCTGGACCGCGAGCCCATCGAGCTCTATTGTCGGGACCATGATCAAACGTTACTACGGATTGCTGCTGGCGGAAGTTCCATGGCCTCCTTGACCGAGCAAGCGGAACAGAGTCATCAGACCAGGATTGAGGTCCAGGAGCTTGCCGTTGGTGGCAACTTCGATGCGGTCCGTTTCCCCATACGCACAAATCACGCTCGGCTTCGAGTCCGCCGCCAACTGCTGAAGTGCTCGTAACTGCTCGGCAGGGACCTGAGAAGCGAGGGGTTTCAGGATGGGGCTCAGATTCTGATACAGCATCGCTGAGAAGTTCGCTTGGTTGTCGCTCGGCAGGAGCGAGCGGAAAGAAGCGGAGCGAGCCAGCGAGGAGCCGCCAGCGTGCGTATCAAGTGCTGCCAAGAGCAGCGCGCGAGATGGTGCCAAGAGCATGTAGCCGTCGCCAAAGGTGTAATCGCACTCTGCGGCTGGTCCGGGGACAAGCAGGTGGATGGTATAGAAGGTCCTGCCTCCGATTTGTTGCTGCTCGAGCGTCAGCGCTGGTGCATTCGATCGTTGCGCCTCTTGATTGCGGCGCTCGATCGACTTTTCGATCAATAGTTCGAGAGCGCCCGGATCGTTGACTTCGACGATCATCTTCCACGACGGAGTCGGGAGCAGCGGCCCGTCCAGCGCGAGGGTCATCTCTCCGCCCAAGGCGCCGGCGAGGTCGTTGCGAAGGTCAAACCCGAGCTTGGTGTTCATCTCCGCAAGATTATTGGTGAAATCGGGATCGGAGGAGCCAAGCACCCTGAACAGATCATCGAACATCAGTGCAGGCTGTTTCGCAACGACCGAGACAGCCGCTCCGGCATTGGCGGAAACATAGTCGAGCGAACCCATCGGAGCCGGTTCTGCCAGCCAGGAGGGAATGCCGACCCGCGCGCCAGCAAATTCCAAGGTCAGCCGGTTGTCCCCATGATTCGGCGTGTCGCTGCGCGTCGCAACCAGATATTTCACATTGCTGAAGCCGCTGGTTTGAAACTCCTTCGAACTCCTGTTCTGCGGAGTGTTCAGAATGGCCGCGAAATCGATGGCCACCAAGGTCTCAGCGCCACGGCTGTAAACGCCCAGGATTCTCTGAGCAAAATCGGTGTTGCCAAACGGCTTCGTTCCGGCATTGATTTGCGCGTTCATCTCGCGTACGGATTTGGCGTCGCCGCCAACGATTAACAAATTCTGGCGCACAAGCATGACCACCCCACGGGTGTTATCCGCTAAGGAGGGGAGGGATTGAGGATTCACGACCTGCAGGCCCCGAGCGCCGTTACGGAGTGTGAACCCACTGGCGAGATGGTTCTGGAGAAAGATTTCGAGTCCCGGCTGGCGAACTTCCGACAGCAGCACTGGTCCGTCCTTCGAGCCGTCGCCCATGGTAATTACGACCTCATCCCCTAAAAACTGGCTGATCGCGCGGACTTGCGCGATCGACTCTTCCAGTTGCTGCGGAGAACGATTCACCTCGCTCCACCACTGCTGAAGCACCGGGCTTTCCGCCATCTGTTGCAAGAAGATCTGATTCGCCTGCTGTAGAGCTTCGCCAAGATTGGGGATGCTGACGTACAGGATTGTATCTTGAGGCAGCAAAGGGAGGATTTTGCTCTCATAGCGAGCCGGAGGCGTGGGAATCTGCTCGAATTTTTTCCGGAGCTTCGAGAACTCTCCAAGCAGAGCCAGTTCGTGATCGAGATCATGGCTCCAGGCGATTTCTTGGCGCACGGGAACCACCGTCACGGCCTGGGTTGTGGCGAGTTGGTCGCCAGAGTGCAGAATGCTTTCCTGGCCGGAATGAGCGACGTGCACCTCACCTTCGATCACCGTCACGCGCGAGCCTTTGGTGCCGGCATTAATGGCAAACACCGTGCCTGTAACCGCCACGCGGCAATCCGGCGCGCTCACGTACAGATGACCACGACGGCGTTTGGCGGCGTGCACGATGATGCTGCCCTGATCGAGACGGATGGTAGTGTCGCGGCGAGTCGCGCTGACGGCAAATTCGGCGCGTTGATTCATTTCCACATCGGACCCATCCAGGAGCTTCACGGTCGCGTGCGATCCGGCCGCGGTGCGAATGAACTCTTCGCTGTCGACTTCGTACCCGGGTTTCAACATGCGAATGTTCTTCGCTCCCACAGCGAAGACTTGGCCTTCAGCGGAAGCGATTCGCGCGCGAACACCCGGCGGCCCGGCGAAATACCAGCTCGTTCCCGCCCACAGGAAGCCAACGAGCACGGCCGCTACGGCGGCGCCAAGGAACGGCCGGCGGAAGCTCCGACGGGGTGCGTGCGCCGTCGTTTCGAGTTGCCATTGCCGAGCGCTACCGCCTTGAAACCCTCGCCCCTGAGCAAAGGAGCGGCAGGAAACGCACTCGCGCAGATGATCTTCCACAATGGTCGCGCGAGCAGGCCGCAGTTCGTGCTTGTAAAACGCGGGAAGCAGGGCACGAATATCGGCACAACCCTGGATCACCTCGAGGGATTCGGCGGCCGCCATGTCTCCTTCGCCTGCTTGGATCCGCTGCCACACCCGCCGGGCGGAAGCAGAAAGTGCCTCTGTGTCAGGCCGATCGTTGCGAACTTGGGAGATGGCCTCGTCAAGGTAGGCGTCCCGCTTTGTGTGAAAAAGACCTAAAATCTTCATAGCGCACCTTTTCTGAACCCGCGTAATCCCTTCTTTAGTTGCGCACGTGCCCGGAATAACGTTACTGCCACCACCGCTTGCGACGTGTTCATCAACCGAGCGATTTCGCGGTTGTCCAACTCTTCGAGATAGCGCAGCGTGAACATCTCTGCGACGCGCGGATGCAGATTCGCGAGCGCTCGGCGGAGCTGCTCGCGAATCTCGGAGCAGGAAAAAGCGCGCTCAGGGGACATCGCGGAAGTTGCGTGCAGCGTGTCCGCAGGTTCGACCGGTACCGTCTCTCGATTGCGCCGCGCACGAAGCAAATCCAATGCGGCGTTGACCGCGGAGCGCTGAAGGTAGCTCTCGAGATGGGTGATGCAGCGGGAACCGATGTCGGCGCGCGCCAGCCGCAAGAAGACAGATTGCGCGACGTCTTCGGCGTCGGCCATGCTCGCGGTCACTCGGTAAGCGGCCTGGAGGACACGAGCATGATGCGCCCGAAAAACCGTTTCAAGCTCCCACGCCGACCGGGTCACCATGAGGTTTTCTATCGCGGCTGCCAAGCACCCCTCCTGGCGGTTCCAGTATGTAAGACGCGATAGCCGAAGACTTCTTAACACGTATTTGCCCTACTGGAGCAGGGAAATCACAGGACTAGCTCTAGTACTCACCGCAATGCGTCAACGCAACCTGCCACGGAAACGTTCGAGCACCCATCCTTCTCACGCAGATCGCGGTGAGACAGGGACATTGGCACGAACCGCAGCGAAAGGGAGTTTGCTTCCAGGCCGTTTAGATTCCGAGAATTCCCGTTCTTTCACGAGCAGCACCGAGGCCAGCACCATCAGAGCTGCCACCGCCAAACTGTCAAGGATCCTTGACCATAAAACACACCGTCTTCTGTATCGCTGCTAGGATACAGCGTGGTCGCGGTCAAAGAATCCGGTCAAAGAATCCGGTCAAAGAGCACAGGTTAGGGGCTACCGATCGTTCGGTCGCGCCGGCTGTTTGAATGAACGAGGCTCCGTAGGCGACATTCGGAGGTGGCCCGTATGGGGCATAGAACACCTCGTGTATCGATGTACCGTTGACACCGACACGTCGCGACCTTAAAGTCATAACAGATGCGCCGTAAGGCTCGTTCATGAGAACGGGGATATAAGGGCGCAGGTTTTTGGTGTCACCGGACCTCGTCGGAATCCTCGCCCTTTTCTAGGGCGGGGAGGACGTGAAGAAGTCCGCAAAATTCAAAGCTTTTGCTGTTTGAAGATACGAGAGGCCCCAGCCCATGAAACGTATCGTATCAGCAGCTCTGTGTGTATTCGCTGCGTTGGCAATTACCACCCACGGTCAGGCCTTCCGAGTCGAACCTGTGCGCGTCTCAGCAGGAACGGTACTGACGTTTTACCTTCACGCTCGGCTTAGCGCCACCAGCGGTGATGGTGTGGACGGCTTGCCAAAAGGAACCTTGCTTCGCGTCAAGATGCTTGATTCGATCGACTCGAGCGCAAATGGGGACGGGACCGAATTTCGTGGGACGATCGTGTCGGGCCTAACTTCGTCAGGCGAAGTCGTGATTCACCCTGACTCTGAAGTGCGAGGCATACTGGCCCTCCTCAGGAGCCGAAGCCACCCGGATGGCTTCCGCTATGAGCTCCTGATTACCCGGCTCACAGACCATGGCAAGTCGTATGTTCTGACGGCCTCTCTCAAGCCCTCCTTGGCCGATTCCCCCGTACCTTCGCCTGCGAATCACGCCACGGGAGGCGGCGCGAAGTCATCGGAATCCGGCGCCACACACTGATCCGGGCTATTTCGACTTATCACCGAGTGCGAGTATCTTCCACCATCCTACTGGAAGGTATTTCCAGTTCTAGTACTTCCTGGCGTTCCGTCCCTCGAGCGAGTTTTAAGTCCCGTAATCTTAAGACTGGCAAGAAGTTGCCAGTGCCATCCATCTTTGCTGCAAGTATGGCTACCCGCCTGCGCGGAGGGAATGCCCGCCAAAAATACACACTGAGGAGTGTCCCGTATGAGCAATTCGCGTCGTGTTATTTTTTCCATTCTTACAAGTCTAGTACTCGTCGCCGCACTTTCGGCGATATCCTCAAGCACTGGCAACGCGCAACCCGCGTCAATCAGCCAAACCGCAGCACCGCTGTCGGTCTCCGGAAAGATAACCGCGGTCGCGAAGACTTCCTTCACGCTTACCGTGGGTGGGAGTCAGACTTCCGGGGGACAACAAATCGCTCAAACAACCCCCGAGGCCAAATCTATGACTTTCATGATCGATAAGAACACGACTATCGAGGGCAAACTCAAAGTCAACGCTAACGCCGAGGTCACCTATCGCGAGGACAACGGCAAAAACATCGCGATCAGTGTCCACGTTACCGCGTAATCGCGATTCTTCTAGCTATTTGCCAAGATGGGATAGACACGACCAGCCTCAGTCTATCCCTCGGGCAAGCGAACCACCGCTCCGAATTCAACGGGGGCCGGTGCCCTCGCATCCCTGTCTCCACCCAGAAGTTGGTTAGGAATAGGATCGCTTAACCCGGCGTTGTGGGTTGCTATCCCGACGTGTCCGGCGTGTCCGGGGACAGGCTTGTTGCCCGCCGTGTTTGTAACTAGAATGGAAAATGTGCTCCACCTGCGTCTCCGCGTAACTCCTTTTTCAAACTTTCAACCCGCAAGATGCGATATGCGACTTCCGCGGCGCTGAATTCCGTCCACAGCGTCGAGCGCGGCTAAGAGCTAGCGAGGTGCCTGAACGAACTTCACGTTGGGCAGAGGTAAGCCTCCGCGAGACTGCTGAGTCGTTGGAGATGATGGTAGGGCCGGTGGAGATCGAAAGGACGAGCTAATCGCTCAAGGCCTGCGCCCTCTAAGCATTGCAGCTACCTACGTCTGGCCAATCGCAACACAAGCGTCGTTGGATATTGTACCCTCGCTCACCGGTTGCTTTCAGTGCTACAAAGGTCATAATGAAGTGGGGAGGCCAACCCCTTAGTCCATGGAATGTCCCGTCTGTGCAACGCAAAATCCGGAAGCGGCTTCCGAGTGTGGAAAATGCCATACGCCTCTCCCTCCCCACGAATCCCTTGAAACGCTGAACGATGCAGAAACTCGCGAGGATTGGACCATCGCCCCACAGCCCGCCTCTTCCGCTCAATCATCTGTGCCACCCTCCGATGAATTGGCGCCGGGTACCCTGTTAGCGGGACGCTATGAAATCCTCCAGTTGCTTGGGCACGGCGGCATGGGTTCGGTCTATAAGGCACGCGACAAAGAACTGGATCGGCTTGTCGCCCTCAAATTGATCAGGCCCGAACTCGCGCGCAATCCACAAATGTTGCTACGGTTCAAGCAAGAACTCATTCTTGCGCGCCAAGTCACTCACAAGAACGTAATTCGCATCTTCGACCTCGGCCAATCCGACGGAATCAAGTTCATCACCATGGACTTCGTCGAGGGAAAGGATCTCCGCGCTCTCCTTCAAGAAAGGGGCAGGTTTCCTCCGAACGAAGCAGCGCGAATCATGCTGCAAATTTGCCGCGCTCTCGAGGCGGCGCACGCCGAGCACGTAATCCACCGCGATTTAAAGCCGCAAAACATCATGCTGGACCAACGTGGCCGTGTCTTTGTGATGGATTTTGGCATTGCTCGTTCTGCTCATCTCCCCGGAATGACTCAGACGGGCGCCTTGGTCGGCACACCCGAGTACATGTCCCCGGAGCAAGCGCGTGGAGAGAAGCTTGATGAGCGCTCCGATATTTTTTCTCTGGGTGTCATTTTCTACGAGATTCTGACAGGAAAATCGCCATACCCTTCGGACGCGCCTCTTGCGACGCTTTGGAAGCGAATGCAGGAACGCGTAACGCCCCCTTCGCAGCTTGAGCCCACTATGCCTTCCGAACTGAACGACATCGTACTGAAGGCTCTGGAAATCGAGCCGGAGAATCGCTTTGCCCGCGCTCGCGAGATGGCACATCAGTTGGAAATCTGGCTGGGTCCGTCTGCGGAAAGCTCCACGATCTTTTTGCACGCACCGCGAAAGCACTATTGGAAGTGGGCGTCCGTGGCCCTCGCCGTATTGCTCGTGGGTTCGCTAGTTGCACTTCGATTCAAGGGGCCGGCCAAGCCTGCGCCCGTCCACCCACCAGTCAGCGTTCTTGTGGCGGATTTTACGAACCATACCGGCGATCCCCTCTTCGACGATACCTTGGAACCGATGTTTAACTATGCTTTGGAAGGAGCAAGTTTCATCAACGCTTACAACCGCGGAAATGCGCGCAGGCTTGCGGGGCAGCTTCCCAACCCCACCGACAAGCTGGACGAGCAATCCGCGCGCCTCGTTGCCGTGGGCCAAGGCCTGGGCGCAGTGGTGACGGGATCCCTTAGCCGCCGCAGCGACGGCTACAAGTTGTCCGTGGAGGCGTTGGACGCCAGAACCGGCAACTCCATCGCATCTGCCGAAGTGAGCGCGTCCAATAAAGACGAACTGCTGCTGGATGTACCGAAGCTCGCTGCTCCGATCCGCAAGGCGTTGGGCGACACCACACCGGTATCGGTGCAACTCACTGCGGCGGCAGGAGCTTTCCAAGCCGCATCCCTCGAAGCCGCCCATCAGTACGGCGTCGCGATGGAACAGCAATTTGCTGGGAAGATGCCCGATGCGCTGCAGTCATTTTCCCGCGCATCCGAACTGGATCCAAACTTTGCTCGCGCCTACTCCGGCATGGCCGCCGTATCAGGAAACATGGGCAAGCGGCAGGATGCCGAGAAGTACGTCAAGCTCGCCATGGAACACGTCGACCGCATGACTGAGCGCGAGCGCTACCGCATCCGCGGCTTGTATTACCTCAGGACCGAGAACTGGCAAAGATGCGTTGAGGAATACTCCGACCTGGTGAAGCAGTATCCGGCCGACAATTCCGGCCACAACAATCTCTCGATTTGCTACAAGGGCTTGCATAACACGCCTAAAGCTATTGAGGAGCTGAAGCAGGCGCTCGAGATCTTGCCCAATAATCAGCCCGCCCGAGTGAATCTGGCTTTGTATTTGTCGTATGCCGGGGATTTCGCGGGGGCTGAGCGGGAGGCGCGGGCCGCATTGCAATCCAACCCTTCTTATGAGACCGCCTACGTTGGGTTGGCGTACGCCCAGTTCGGACAGAACCAGCTAGACGAAGCAATCAAGACCTATCAGCAGCTCGAGAAAGTCAGCAACTTAGGACAGTCCTTGGCGGCTCCGGGGCTGGCCGACATTGCTCTGTACGAAGGGCGTTTTGCAGACGCAGCCCGGATCCTTGAGCAGGGTGCCGCTGCGGACATAAAAGCCGGAAGGCCTGATTCTGCCGCGGCCGATTTTGGGGTGCTTGGCCATGCACAGCTCATGCGAAAACAGAAGGCAGCCGCGCTCGCAGCATTGAAAGACGCATTGGCCAACGGCAATTCGGACTGGCTCCGTTTTCTCGCAGCACGCGCCTACGTTGCCGCCGGCGAAACTTCTCAGGCGCGCAAACTTGCTGCCGATCTTGCTGCCGAACCACAGCCCGAACCTCAAGTCTACGCCAAATTGATCGAAGGCGAGGCCCTGCTCCAGGGAGGCGCGGCGCGCCAGGCCATCCAATTGTTCGCCCAGGCTAACAATCAGCTTGACAACTGGATCGGGCACTTCGATCTCGGTAAAGCCTATTTGCAAACCGATTCGTTTGTGGAAGCCAGCTCCGAATTTGACCGCTGTATCCAACGCCGCGGTGAAACCTTCGATTTATTCGGTTACGTCTCGACCTACTCCTATTTCCCCGAGGTCTACTATTACCAAGGGCGCGTGCTGGAAGGGCTGGGAAGTCCCGGCGCTGCGAACTCCTATTGGAAATTCGTCTCCACCCAGAACAAAGGCGACGGCAGTGCGCTGTTCCAGGACGCCCAGGAACGCCTCGCTGAGCTGAACGCCCGATAGGCTGGAGTGCATCAGCAATTCCAACTGATTCCCTGCGCGGTGGCGCAGCCGGCCTCAACTGTTTTGCTGTTTGCCCAAGCACAGGGGCGGCCCCGATTGATGGCCCAACGCCTTCCAGACGCTCCTCAGAACTTTATTATCACGACGATGGGATCAGACGCGCCGCTCTGAGCCCCCTGCTTGTTCTTGTCCGTCACGAAGTACGTGTAAGTGACGCCGTTCTTGACATTGGGGTCGACCGTGAATGTCTGCGGCGGGGTTCCAGTGATGGTCCCGTTCGGCGGCGGAATTATGCTGAATAGTTTAGGGTTCGCCTCGACGGCTGCAAGGACGGCGCTGCGCGTGGGGAAGGAGCCCACGGCCCGCCAGACCTCATACCTGCGGGTCTGGCCGAAGCTGGGCGCCGTCCATGTTAGCGGGACGCTCTTGGCATTTTCTAGAAAAGTGTTCGGCGCTGGCTGACCGATGCACCCTGGAAAGCCAGTTTGCGAGATTGAGCAAGTCAAGTTGGTTGGCGCATCCGCGCTGGAGTTGGCCGTGTCCTCGTCTTGCTCAATGCCTCCGCCAACTGCCTGAGCCAAGGTGCCTCCGCCAATCGCCTGCGACTGGGCGCCCCCGCCGATCGCCTGAGCGTTGGCACCGCCCCCGATCGCTTGAAGCGGGACTCCTCCACCAATCGCCTGAGAGGTGGTTCCTCCGCCAATCGCCTGTGGATTGGCTCCCGCGCCTGTGCCACCCGAGAATCCCAACGCATTCTCTCGGGCGCCTATTTGAAGCAGGTCAACGTTGTTCCAGTCATTGAACCCCTGGAACGGAGCATCAGGCAAATTCGAGGTACTCCCGTTGAAGTTCACATCCTGCCAGGCGATCGGCGGCTCAATCGCGGGTGGCACAACGAGATCGTTGTTCCAGTCAATCGGAGCGGAGAATGTGTTGCCATCAACCCGCACAGCGGTTTCGTTCGGCCCTTTGGGTGTGCCATCGCAATGAAGAGTGGCGAAATGCCCAACTTGAGCGTCCAGCGCATTGGGCGGCGCATACCATCGGGTAAAATGCAGGGCCGCGCTTCCCATCGAATCGGTGCCGATCCCCGTTTTTTCGTTTAGATTCGTTTCATCTAAGGGCGAAAAAACCTGACTAGAATAATCAATTCCTCCGTCAGGGAATCCACGGACCTGGAACAGGTAACTCATTACACTGAGGAAATTGGATTTGCAGTTAAGTCCGTAGGTGGGCACGGCTGGGTTGTTGGGATCGATATAGTAGGTGCCGCCATGCGTCAGTGTCAGGGTGTG
>Ga0182033_10000164_pt1 | contig 30671 bp, 32 predicted proteins | sample tim00Cox0000000H_FD_125968 | JGI IMG/M metagenome (GOLD analysis project Ga0182033, IMG submission 125968) | Lab enrichment of tropical soil microbial communities from Luquillo Experimental Forest, Puerto Rico - timezero.00C.oxic.00.000.00H | ecosystem: Environmental > Terrestrial > Soil >...
ATGTTGTCCTCCTTCGTTGTGTCGCAACGGACGGAGGCCCGAAAGCACGAGGCCCCCGCCGCTGCCGGCAGGGGCCTTCGTGATCTGATAGCAGATTAGCTCAATGCATCCGCATATCCCACGTCCCCGCCGAAAGGCGACGCGCACGTGCACGGATACGGCGGGCGTGGTGCGAACTGTCCATGGCGAGTTCATGTGGCCTTTTACAGCCCGTGTCAATGAAAAAGCCGCACCGATCGAACGGATCGCTGCCGTTGCAATTTGCCGCCGCCTACCGCCGCGTTGTGCGTCACAGCAAAATCGGACGTTCAATGTCCGCTTTGGGTCAAAAGCAGACATGTGCGGCGCACAGGCTCATGTCCGATTTGCGCCCGAAAGCGACATCAAATGCGACATAGTGGAATGTCCGCTTTGGGCCGGAAGCGGACATCAGCATCTATTCGATTAGTTCGTCCGCTCGCCCGATTAGCGTATTGGGGACGCTAACGCCGAGAACCTTCGCGGTTTTGAGATTGATAACCAATTCGGTCTTCGTGGATTGCTGGACCGGCAAGTTAGCCGCCTGTTCGCCTTTGAGAATGCGACCAACGTAAACGCCGGCAAGGCGATATGCATCCGTGACGCTTGCACCGTAACTAGCTAGGCCACCTGCTACTACGGCCTCTCGCCATGGGTAGACAGTAGGAATGGAACGGCTTGTCGCTAAACCGACGAACTGATCACGCCGACTAAAGAAAAATGCATCAGCGCCGATCACAAGCCCGTCGAGGTGGTGTTCGACTAACGAAGTAAAGACCGTGTCGATCTCGCGGTCCGTGCTTGCCTGAAAGATGAGAATTTTCTGGTCAACAGCACGGGCTGTGTCTTGCAAATCCTTTAACTGGGACATCGCGGTTGAACTTTTAGGATTGATAAGCGCGGCAACAAGAGGAGCGTTCGGCACTAGCTCGTGGAGCACCTCAAACTCCTTGGGGCCCAGTGTATTTAGAAGGAATGTAATGCCCGTAATATTCGCTCCCGGGTGATCGAGACTAACAATGAGTCCCGCCTCGACCGGGTCCGTACCGTTTGCAAAAACGATTGGAATTTTTGAAGTCGCGGCCTTTGCGGCAAGGGAAGGATCCAATCCACCACCCGCGAAAATTACTGATACCTGATGGCGTACTAAATCTGCAGCCAACTCGGGGAGGCGATCGAATTGACCCTCCGCCCAACGATACTCGATGGCGACGTTCTGACCCTCAACGTAGCCGGCCTCTTTCAGGCTCTTGCGAAACGCGGCTGTCATCGGCGCGTACGCATTCGCGGTCGCGCTGTGAAGGAACCCTATGACCGGGAAAGATGGTCGCTGCGCGCGCGCTGCCAGCGGCCAAGCTGCCGCGCCGCCGACTAACGTGACGAATTCGCGTCGCCTCATCACCACCCTCGAGGCTCGGACAGGGCATCGTAGCGGCTGGAACCTGCACGGGGAAAGGCCCCGCTCATGTCCGCTTTGGGTCATAAGCAGACATGTGCAGTGCAAAAGCTCATGTCCGCTTTACCCCCAATAGCGGACAGGCGCGCGCCAAAGTGAGCGGGTCCTAATTTACCGAGGGTGCCGGAAGGGATCAGTTTGACCTATGCGCTCTTTTCTTTGCGTTCCGGCGAAAGAATTTCGGGCTCGAATGAAGTTCTTATGAGCGAATTTTCTGTCAGGTATTTGTGGTAGTGAGTCGTTACGAATTTTGCTTCTTTAAGTGTCGCGGGCCGCCACTGAATCTCAAGATTTTCATTTCCGGCGACGCTTTCAATGATTCTACGTTCTTCTACCAACAGCTTAAATTCACTTGGTTGGTCCGGATCGGCATTGCTGTCGAGTTTGGTGGCGAAGTCGATGCGCCCAGTGGGGACCCAATCCCGCTTTACGACACCTTTAAACTCATTACTCACCGGGCTTTTGCCGTTTGCTAGGCTTGTAATCAATGCTAGCGGATTTGCCATCGCTGCCTCCCTCGCCGATGAGCTTCTGAACGCCGAAGAGGCATTCTTAGCGCAGCATTAAATCCGTTTCGATCACTGTTTCTGCCTGTGCAAAACTCCGTATCAGCGACGCCAAACGGCTGTAGCTCTTAACAGCGTTGCCGCACGCTCACGAATCTCATAGGGCTAAGGCCAAGGCGCATGCTGCGCTATCAGGGAGCTATCCCATGGGGACAACAGCAGCCGCTACGGCAGAAGCCGATGTCAGCATCAACAAGAAAGACTTGGTCACCGCACTTGCGGAGCAACACCGCCTAAGCAAGCGCGCTAGCCAGAAGATGCTCGACGATCTGATTGTCATGATCACCAGGCACTTGAAGAAAGGCGAGAGGGTGAAGATCACCGGGCTCGGCATCCTGCAAGTGCGCAAGCGCGCTGCCCGCAGGGCCGCAATCCAGCCACCGGCGAGGCAATCAAGATCAAGGCCAGCAAACACGTGGCCTTCCGCGCTACCAAGAGACTCAAGATAGCGGCGTAATCGCCAACAGCAACTTCTGTTTTCGGGATACGATGATCGTCGTCATGCCCCGCGACGGCGCACGCCACCTGTTGTTGTTGAGGAGCCGGCTCCAATCGTGGTTCGCCCACCTATTATTATGGCGCCGTCAACTTTTGTGGTTGATGAATATCCGATCTATGCGGCGCCGCACCTCATGTATATGCGTACGCCGGTCCGGTTTGGCGTCACGGATGGGGCTATCAACGTCACTTTCGCGGCCGTTGGTAGGGCCGGTGCCCCTTAGTTTAGCAGTTAAGAGATTGATAAGACTCGTCGTAGTACGCGGTTGAGGTGATCGGGCAAGAATTCGACCGCATTACATTGGCTTCAATCTTGCCTCGGCTACCCGCCGAGGCGCATGCCTTCTTCAATGGCCTCGGCCCGCGGTGGCGCAGGTCTGCTGAGCATGTGCTCAACATTGTTGGTGCAGATAGTTTTGTAACGCACTGGGAACACCAGCGCGCCAAGATCAAGAAGTTGAGTTGGGATTTCGGTGTCGATCTGAGGGCTGATTAGATCTATCCGGCACACTGCTACCTCATGTCCGCTTTACCCCCCAAAAGTGGATATGTGCGGTGCAACTAGGGATGTCCGCTTTGGCCAAAAGCGGACATCACCCCTTCATTCGATTACTTCGTCCCCACGAGCCGACAGCGAAGATGGCAAACTCAGGCCAAATACCCTCGAGGTAGGCAGATAACGAACTCAAATTTGTTCATCTGCGCTACTTGCAGATCACCCGGCTTCTCGCCCTTGAGGATGCGCATCTACCCTACTAGTCGACATTCTTGGTCATGGAATGTCACTTTGGCGGGGTTTCAGTCGTCCCAGTTATGACGGGAACTGCTATGACTTAACCGACGACGAAATGTGAAAGCCGCCACGCAGGATAATTTCCGATGACGCACCTGCTGCCTCCCCAGACGGCGCAGCGCCTTCCCGGCGGGGGCTTTTCGCGCAAGACGTGGGCCATGTTGGTGAAGGAGTTCATCCAACTCAAGCGCGACCGTGTCTCGTTTGCCATGATCATAATGATTCCACTCGTGCAGTTGATGCTGTTTGGTTACGCCATCAACACCAACCCCCGCGATCTGCCCACGGCTGTATTGATGCAAGAGAGCACCGATCTGTCGCGTTCAATCCTGGCCGCGCTCGAAAACACAAAATATTTTCGCGTCACCCAACTGCCCCACAGCGAGGCCGAAGTCGACGAGTTGCTGGCCTCTGGCACGGTGCTCTTTGCGGTCGAGATTCCCACGAGGTTCGAGCGTTCGGTGCGGCGCGGCGACAAGCCGGCAATGCTGGTGATTGCGGACGCCACCGATCCCGTCGCCTCCGGCACCGCCCTCGGTACGCTCAACATGGTCCTGCAGACCGCGCTCTCACACGACCGCGCTGTTCCTGATAAGCCCACCATGCCGTTCGAAATTCGCACCCATGCCCGGTACAATCCCGCGGCCGTTACGGCACTTAATATCGTCCCCGGGTTGGTCGGCACGATTCTCACGCTGACCATGCTGATTTTCACCGCGCTTTCTGTCACGCGGGAAATCGAGCGCGGGACCATGGAAAATCTGCTGTCAATGCCGATCACGCCGGTGGAGATAATGCTCGGCAAGATCATTCCTTATGTACTCGTCGGCTTCGTGCAGGCGGCATTGATCATCGGCATCGGCGTGACCCTTTTTGGCGTGCCGATTGTGGGCAGCCTTGCCATGCTCGCCGCCCTAAGTACGCTGTTCATCGCCACCAATTTGTCGATTGGCTACACGTTCTCCACCGTGGCACAGAATCAATTGCAGGCCATGCAAATGTCGATGATGTTCTTCCTGCCGAACATCCTTTTGTCCGGATTTATATTTCCGTTTGCGGGCATGCCGATCTGGGCACAATGGATCGGTGAGACGCTGCCGCTCACGCATTATATACGAATTATACGCTCGATCATGCTCAAAGGCTCGAACCTTTCCGACTTGCGCTACGATGCAATCGCGATGTCTGTGCTGATGCTGATTGCGATGACTATCGCTGTCACGCGATTCCGTCGCACACTCGACTAAGCCTTCGGGCCAATACCGAAAGCAGAACAGGCGGAGCGATGGCACAAGAGCACAGCAAGCAGGCGGCGCACAGCCATATGCACGACTTCGAGGGCCACGTGGAGGCGGTCGAGGCCGATCTCGAGTACTGGCGCGCCAAGCGTCTCGAGCCCCGTCTCATTCAACTCCACCGCCGCGGCGTGCTTACGTTCTACGACCTTGTGCGCACCGCCACCGCTCATCCTGAAGCGCCGACAACTGCGGTCGCGCACGACAGCGAAGCCCGCATCCGCGCCCTCGAAGATGGTCTCGACGATTACATCCGCGGCATCAACCTCATCTCGCTCGACGGCCCCGGCTATCCCTCGGTGATTGAGGACACCCGCAAGGAGCGCGGCGATTATGACGACTTCTTCCGCATTGCCAAGCCGTCCCACGACGGCTCGTTGGAAGAGCGCATCGCTCGGCTGGAGCACCAGTTACCTGAGTATCGGCATCTCCTGGACGTGCTCACGCGCGCGCTGCTGGACAAAGGCGTGTTGACGACGGAGATGGTCGAGCAGCAGCGCGCCTTCCTCGCCGGCCGCGGCGCCTGGCACGGCGCCCGCATCGTCGCCCGCGCCTGGGTCGACCCCGCCTTTAAGCAGGCGCTGCTCACGAAGGGTCGCGAGGCGGTGCGGGAGCTGAACATTCCGCCTGGCCGACTTGGCAAGCTGGGCGTCGCCGAGAACACGCCGACGCTGCACAACATCGTAGTGTGCACGCTCTGCTCCTGTTATCCGCACGACCTCCTTGGGGACCCGCCGTGGTGGTACCGCGACGACAGCTACAAGGAGCGGATCGTGCGCGACGCGCGAGGCATGTTGTCGGAGCGGTTCAACCTGCGCCTGCCAGACCATGTCGAGGTGCGCGTCCACGACAGCACCAGCGACGTGCGCTGGATGGTGCTGCCGTGCCGACCCGCGGGCACTGACGGCTGGAGCGAGGAGCAGCTGGCGCGGCTCGTGACCATCGAGAGCCTGGTCGGCACGGCGCCCGCCGTCGACCCCGCGGCGTTACCAGGGGGTTGACGCCGCATGCCCGCCTCACATCCCATGCATCGCTTTCGGGTCGGCGACCCCGTGCGGGTTGAGCGCGTGAATCCCACCGGCAATCCGCGCACGCCTCACTACATTCGCGGCAAGAACGGCGTCGTCACCGTGCTGCATGGCTCGATCGTCAATCCGATTGACCACCGCGACGTCTATCCACCTCTGTGCAGCGTGCTCTTCCGGGTGCGTGATGTGTTCGGCGGCAGCAGCGGTGACACGCTGTCGATCGACCTGCACGAGGATTGGCTCACGCCCGCCGGCCCTAGCGACGAGCGAACTCTGGAGTGATCTATTGTCGGTCTCGATGGCCGCTTTGGGCCAAAAGCGGACATGCGTGTCGTTATTCGATCAGCTCGTCGGCAAGCTGTTGGAGGCGCAATGGCACATCGAGACCCAGTTCCTTAACGGTCTTGAGATTGATGATCAGTTCAAACTTTGTCGGCATCTGCACTGGAAGGTCGGCAGTGCTTCTCGCCCTTGAGGATGCGGTCGATATACCCTGCCGCCAAGCGAAACCGTCGTATGGAATGTCCGCTAAAGGGCAGTTGCGTGGCTTATCCTGCGACCGCTCTCGCTGCTTTGAATCGCGCAGTGCTCTCTGCCGGCCAATAATCGGCTGGCCGGTAGAATTCTGCGACTGTGGGAACGCCATCGGGCAGGACCACCCAAGGCTGCTTCGTGGACGTGTAGATGTGAATGTCAGGCTGAACGCGGGAGGGTTCGTCGAGCGTTCCCACCCGTATAAAATGAATGCTCGGACCGGCCTGAGGATAGTTGCTCCACACCGTCACGCCACAATCGGCACAGCGCCAGAAGTTCTGACCTTTGCCGCTGGCACTGGGCAGCGTTGTTTGAGTTGGTTTGCCTTTCGGGAGCTCGACTTGCGACGCCTCGATCAAGGCATTGACCGCGAAAGCCGATCCGGTCTCGCGCTGGCACCATGTGCAATGGCAGCAATGCACAAATAACGGTCGCGCCTTGAGGCGATAACGTACCGCGCCACAAGTGCAGCCGCCTTCCATAGCGTTGCTCTGCTGATCAGTCATTACAAAGCTCCTTGATAGCGAAGCAGACGTGAATTTTGCGTCAGCCAACTCTGCACGCGATGCCGGTCGCTGGATTTCTTGGCATCGGATTGACGGCGTCCGAAGCGTAGCGCATGAGTGCGTTTCGGCAGGGGCTAAACGAATCCGGTTACGTCGAGAGCTCTTTGCATGGCCGGTCGCCGTGCGGGCGCGGCAGGCAAAATGACGGGTTATCAGTGTAACACGTAGGTGCCTGGCGCGTCGGCGAGCACGTTGTACCCGGCCGCAGGGGCGCCCATGTGAGGAGGCGGCACCGGCTCACTCGACCGCTTTTCAAGCCATGATACCCATTCTGGCCACCAAGAGCCTTCCTGGCGCGGGGTAGCAGCCGCCCAAGCATCCGGGTCCGCATACTGGTCAGTGGGACTTTTGGTCATGACTTGATAGCTGCGGTTTTTGCGGCCGGGCTCTGACACAATGCCCGCATTGTGGCCGCCACTGGTGAGCAGGAATGTGATCTCACTGTCCGCCGCCAAAAGGTGAATCTTATAAACGGAATGCCAGGGCGAGACGTGGTCGCGTGTCGTTCCGACAACGAACATTGGTGCCCGAATGTCGGTCAGCGCGATTGTTTTCCCATCGACAAGCCAGTTGCCCTCGGCCAGATCATTGTTGAGATAAAGGTTACGCAAGTATTCTGAGTGCATACGATAGGGCATGTGTGTTGTGTCGGCATTCCATGCCATAAGGTCGATCATCGGCCTGCGTTGACCCATAAAGTACTCATGAAGAGTGCGAGACCAGATGAGATCGTTAGAGCGCAAGAGTTGGAACGCACCGGCCATTTGGCTGCCATCAAGTAATCCTTGTTCCCACATCATGTCTTCGAGGAACGTGAGTTGGCTTTCATTGATGAACAGCATCATTTCGCCGGCTTCGTGGAAGTCTGTCTGGGCCGCGAACAAGGAAATGGACCGGAACCGTTCGTCACCATCTCGCGCCATTGCGGCTGCTGCGATCGAAAGCAGGGTCCCGCCGATGCAGTAACCAACGGCGTGAACGGGCTCGTCAGGCACAATGGCGGTTACCGCGTCAAGCGCAGCCATCACGCCGAACGTGCGATAGTCGTCCATACCGACGTCCCGATATTCAGGGCCCGGATTCTTCCACGAGATCATAAAAACGGTGAACCCCCGTTCGGTTAGATATTTCACCAGCGAATTTTGCGGTGACAAATCCAGAATGTAGTACTTCATGATCCAGGCGGGCACGATCAAGATTGGTTCCGGCCGAACGTGATCTGTCGCTGGTGCGTACTGCATTAATTCGATCAGACGATTGCGATAGATCACTTTGCCCGGCGTAACGGCGACGTCGCGTCCTACCTCAAATCCCTCGGTACCGACGGGTTTCTCGCCGCTAACGCTGCGTTCCCAATCTTGCAGAAGATTCTGCGCGCCACGCACAAAATTCATGCCGCCTTGGCGAAGCGTGTGTTGCTGCAGCTCGGGGTTGGTTAGTAAAAAATTGGAGGGTGCAAAAACGTCGAGTATCTGCCTTGCAGCAAACTCAATGGCTTTCTCATGCTGTTTGGTGACGCCGCGCACACCTGTCGTGGCACTATGCCACCATTGCTGCTGCAGCAGAAAGCTCTGATAAATTAGATTATAAGGCCACTGTTGCCACGGCTCCCCGACGAAACGTCGATCCTGCGGTAGAGGATGAATGAAGGGTTCGGTCTCACTGGCTCGGATCGCACACTCCCTCGCGTGGAGTGCTAATCGCGCGAATTGTTGGACGGCCTTTTCCAGCAACTGCAATTGCTTACCCGGCGACCACGCCAGATGCGTGGCATAGTCCAAATAGCACTCGGCAAGTGCTGTCGGTGAAAACCCAAACGTGAAACGGGCGAGTGCGGCGCGCGCGGCTCGGTCGACGACCTCGCCGAGCGCGGTTGGTGCGTAGGAGTGTCGCTCAGGCGCAGACGCGGTTTGTTGCGCCTCTGACACCAGCTCTTTCTTAGGAGTATCGGCTGTCGCTGGCGACTCTGACTTATGCGACACAAGGCGAGGGCGTTTGTTGGCTAAGCTGCTCGAACCTGCTCGTGACATAGCATTTCCCTCAGGCTATCCGCGCTCAAGCGATGCAATAAAATCACTCTTCCGCACGCCAAATCAACATCCAAGCGAACTGCACATGTCTGCTTTTGACCCAAAGCGGACACCTGCTGACCTCGCCCTAGGCCTCTTCCAGTCCTGTCTTATGCCGCTACGATGGAATGACTGGAGCGAAAATGAGAATTGGCCGGTTGAGGCATATGGGCAGAAGCCAAGGATTCCAAGGATAGGCTATCTGTTTTCATTCACCGAACGCGAGGGCCAACAACTCTGGGATGCGTGCCGCGAAGGCTTGCAAGAACTAGGATATATCGCGGGCCAAAATATTACGCTCGAGCCGCGATGGGCGGAAGGACGTCATGACCGTCTTCCGGCGCTTGCGAATGAACTGCAAGTTTTGCCCGCAGCATGTGAACGCTGCGGGTAAATTACTGACAAAGCTCGACGACGCTTACGGCTGGTAGTTTGCCGTCGATTGTTCTGATTTGAACTTTTCTATCGCGGCGTAGAGATTTGGCGGCCTGTTGTGCGTGCCGCGCACAGCTTCGACGTGTCCGCAATCACCGAAGCGGCAACCGTCGTACAGTCCCGCCTGCCTGATCAGATCGCCGACATGATACATGTAGGCGGGGGCTTTATTCCAACCATACTGGTTGTCGCAAGCAGCCCCGATGTAATGGTTGGAGCCGGAGACGTGACCACCGCGCGCATAACATTTGTTGATGCGGGGATCTACTTTGTAGCCGTGCTCCTTCAGCAAGGCATAGAATTTCTGGAACTTGCTGGCATAGGCCGGATGAACCGTGATGTTGAAGCCATAGGCAGTTTGCACCGTCACCATGATGCCATTGCCATTGGCATCGACGGCCTGGTGCGAACTGCGGTGCGCGCGGAAGCTTGATGTCTTGCTCGATGCCGACGAGACCGCCTTGAGAGTCGTGCAGCGACCATCATTGTCACATGACGGCGAAACACTGTTCTGGCGACGCTGCGCGGCTTCGGCCGGAAGTGCGACGAGCACACTGAGGACGACAAGTGCGGCGACCTTCATTCCGTACTCCTCTGTAGACTGCCGTTACGAAGGCGACCCCTGCATTTTCCAATGAGTCGGTCGTATATGCACGGTATATCGGGGTCGTATCTTCGTTTTTACCGTAAGGAAGAAACCTTAATGCGGAGTGGCGGATGTCTGTTTTGATAAAAACGTGGTGCTTTCTCATAATTAATGGAGGTACTCTGTTGATGTGCTGCCGATTACGGTCTCGTTTCGGCATGCGTTAAGTTTTTTCCTGCTTGCCGCGGCAGATTCAGCTGCGCAAAGTTCCGTCGATGGGCACCGGTATGAAGCGGCTTTTCACCTTCGCAGCGGTCTATGTGACTGCGTTACAGACGATTCTGGTGAGCATTGCACCGCTAGCGAGTCTTGGCTCAAGCGCGGTCGACCCGTTCCTAATCATTTGTCGAAGCGACGGTCAACCCCACGCATCTAACGACGGTGCCGGCGAAACGGACGGTCATCGCCCGAGACAGAGCTGCGTGCATTGCGCCCTGTGCAACATACCGACGACCGCGCTCGTGCCATCCGTCGTCATCAGCATAGTAGCGCTTGCGCTTTTCGCGCTCTTTCTTCGTCCCTCGCTCAGTGCACCGCGCATTGGTTTTGTTTTCGGTTGCATGTTTGCCAGAGGTCCTCCGCAATTGGTCATGACCAACTGATCTCCCAAGTCCTGACAAAATTGGAGTGACCCATGTTCAATCGTTTTACGGTGCATGCATGCAGTGCCCTTGTTCTCGCCTTAATCTGCGCCGGATCGGCGTCAGCACAGCAAGCCAAAGCCGGCGATCTTGTCCTCGATAATGCCTGGTCGCGCGCGACTCCCGGAGGCGCCAAGGTCGGCGGCGGCTACCTTACCGTCGACAACAAAGGTTCGGCGGCCGACAAATTGATCGGCGGCTCAAGTCCGGCCGCTGGCAAAGTCGAAGTTCATGAGATGGCCATGAACAACGGTGTGATGACGATGCGACCGGTCAAAGATGGATTATCAATTCCCGCTGGGAAATCGGTCACCTTGGCGCCGGGAGGCTACCACCTCATGTTGATGGACCTGAAAGCTCCGCTCAAGAAAGGCGACAAGATCCCCGTGACGCTGAAATTCGAGAAGGCAGGAAACGTCAACATCACATTGGACGTACGAGACATCGGCGCGACTGGCGCAACGTCGGGTCAAATGGATCATGCCAAGCCGGGCATGGACCACAGGATGTGAACCGATCACGTTGTTGGCGGGAATTCCAGGTTGCGTAAAGGATCGCGATTTTGCGCGCCGTTACGAAGGCAAGCACTATAGCTGATAGGACTTTGGTGAGAAGAAATCGAGCGTCCGGTCGACGGACCGGCAAGCTTGAATTGTCGCTCCGTCGCGGCCAACGATCAGCGTGGTTTAAGAAATGAAAAATCGCAGCCTTGGTCGGCGCCCAGGATTTCCTGGGCATACAGGCGCGCATAACCACGTGGCGGCGTTTGTATTGACTTTTCCGATGCGGCTTTGCGCCGCTCGAGCTCATTCTCGTCCACCAGAAGATCAACCCGCCGCTGCTTGACCGAAAGCTTGATGCGGTCGCCGGTTCTTACAAGACCGAGCGGTCCGCCAGACGCGCTATCCGGCGTCACGTGCAGGATGATCGTACCGAAAGCAGTGCCGCTCATCCGCGCGTCTGAAATCCGCACCATGTCCGTGACGCCCTTGGTCGCAAGCTTTTTTGGGATTGGCAGGTAGCCCGCTTCTGGCATCGCCGATTCGGAATGCGGACCGGCATTTTGCAAAACAAGAATATCCTTGGAATCGACCTCGAGACTTTGATCATCGACGCGAGCGGAAAGGTCTTCGAGCGACGAAAATACGACCGCGCGGCCTTCGAGCTCAAACAGATTGGCGTCTGCGGCGGAGCGCTTGAGGATCGCACCTTGCGGTGCCAGGTTTCCGAATAACGCGACCAGCCCGCCTTCGGGCTCAAGCGGATTTTTCCGTTCGGCGATGATGGTTCGATCAATCCACCCGGCACCTTCGTGTTCAAGTCGATCGCCGAGCGATTCGCCCGTCACCGTCATACAGTCCAGGTGAAGAAGATCTTTGATTTCGCGCAGCAACGCACCCATGCCGCCGGCCGCGAAGAAATCGTCCATGTAGCCGTTACCGACTGGCTTAAGGTTTACCAGAACCGGTGTCGTATCAGACAGTTCATTGAGACGTTTCAGCGAAATGGAGACTCCGGCCCGGCCGGCGATCGCCGTTAAATGAATGATCGCATTCGTGGAGCCGCCAATAGCAAGAAGCACCCTCAACGCATTTTCGACCGACTTCTGGTTGACGATGCGATCGGGCGTGATCTGTGAGCCAATCAATTTGACGGCGGCAATGCCGGTGGCTTCCGCAGCGCGCAGCCGGTCCGCGTGCACCGCAGGTATCGCAGCGGTGCCTGGGAGGATCATGCCGAGCGCCTCGGCGATGCAGGCCATGGTCGAGGCCGTGCCCATGACGGCGCATGTGCCCGCAGTCGTGGCAAGCTTTCCTTCGACCTGAGAAATTTCGTGGTCACCGATCTTGCCGGCACGGTATTGAGCCCAGAATCGACGGCAATCCGTGCACGCGCCCAGACGTTCGCCGTGGTGGCGTCCCGTCATCATCGGTCCAGCCACCAACATAATGGTTGGCTTGCCGGCCGATACTGCGCCCATCAATTGCGCCGGAACCGTCTTGTCGCAGCCGCCCATCAGGACCACAGCGTCCATCGGCTGTGCCCGTACCATTTCCTCGGTGTCGACCGACATCAGGTTACGAAACTTGAGACTGGTCGGATTGAGAAAGACTTCTCCCAACGAAATGGTGGGAAATTCAATCGGCAGCGCGCCCGCTGTCAGGACGCCGCGCTTCACGGCCTCCAGCAATTCGGGGAAGTGGCGATGGCAGTTGTTGAAGCCGGACGCGGTGTAGGCGATGCCGACCACCGGCTTCGCAAGCATTTCGCGGGAATAACCCATCGATTGCGCGAAGGACCGCCGAAGATAGAGGGAGAAATCGCGATCGCCATAGTTTGTAAGGCCGCGGGCGATACCGGTCGGTTTGTCGCTCATAGCAACACTTTTTGCAGCCGTTGCGCCTGGATGCAAGCCACCAGGGACGCTCGGCAATTCGTTTCTTTGCCGAGAATAGCTATGTCCGAAGGCACGCCGGACTCCAGGCCCGTGGTCTCGCCAAGCACGGCCTCACCCCTCGGGTGGACCCAAGCGCGGACTACGGTTACGCGAATTTGGGTTGCGACGAATCTCGTCTCGACAAGCACCCTGGAACCCTTCTAAAAGGTGAGCCGCGGGGCGGGAAAGTAAAACACATGGATTATAAGGGTTATTTCACGTCTGCCCTCGATCGGCTGCGGGATGAACGGCGGTACCGGGTGTTTGCGGACCTTGAGCGCGTAGCCGGTCGATTCCCGCACGCTATCTGGCATTCTCTACAAGGCCCAAGCGACGTCGTGATCTGGTGCTCCAACGACTACCTCGGAATGGCCCAGCATCCGAAGGTGATCGGGGCCATGGTTGAAGCGGCCGCCCGCCTGGGCACCGGCGCCGGCGGTACGCGAAATATCGCGGGCACCAATCATCCGCTTGTCGAGCTCGAGCGAGAGCTCGCGGATCTTCACAATAAGCCGGCCGGGCTGGTCTTCACCTCGGGTTACGTATCCAACGAAACCGGCATCTCTACTATCGCCAAGCTGCTCCCGAACTGTCTGCTGCTGTCGGATGCACTCAACCACAACTCCATGATCGAGGGCGTAAGACAGTCGGGCTGCGAAAAGAAAATCTGGCGTCACAATGATCTCGGCCACCTCGAAGAGCTTCTGACGACTGCCGATCCGGCGAGACCAAAGTTGATCGTCTTCGAGAGCCTTTATTCAATGGACGGCGACATCGCACCGGTGCATGCGATCTGCGATCTAGCCGAGCGCTACAGTGCGATGACCTACTGCGATGAGGTCCATGCCGTGGGCATGTATGGCCCGCATGGGGGTGGTATTTGCGAGCGCGACAACGCCATGCATCGCGTTGACGTGATCGAAGGCACGTTGGCGAAAGCCTTCGGCTGCCTCGGCGGCTACATCACTGCAAGCGCGGAGCTGGTCGACGCGGTGCGGTCCTACGCCCCCGGCTTTATTTTCACGACGGCACTACCCCCGGCAATCTGTGCCGCCGCCACCGCTGCAATCCGCCATCTGAAAACGTCGGGTTGGGAACGCGAACGCCACCAGGAACGTGCGGCTCGGGTGAAAGCGGTCCTCAACAACGCGGGCCTGCCGGTAATGCCAAGCGTCACACATATCGTACCAGTGTTGGTCGGGGATCCGGAAAAGTGCAAGGCGGCGAGCGACCTGCTGCTTTCCGAGCACGGCATCTACATTCAACCGATCAATTATCCGACGGTGCCGCGTCGCATGGAACGACTGCGAATCACGCCATCTCCCTATCACGACGATGTGCTGGTCGACGCCCTGGCTGAAGCTCTCGTGGACACATGGGAGCGGCTCGGCCTTCCGCTGCGGTCGCGCGCGGCCGCGGCCGAATAAACTCGGTTCTCAATCCTGAAAAGGAGGCCGTTTCGTCAGCGGCATCGCGCTGTCGCTCTTGACCTTGAGAGAACGCGCGCTTCGGCGCGCGACCAATGGCATGGTCAGCGAAACAAAAAAGATACGCGTGAGATGGTGCGCCCCGACATAGACCGGGTCGAGGTTGAGCGCGAGCGCCAGCAGCATCATTGCGTCAACCGCGCCGGGGGCAAATGCGATCATCACTTCGGCCGCCCGCAGTGACGACACGCTCATCAGCACAGCGGCGAACAGGGCGGCCATCGCGACAGCCACCGCGAACGAACCGAATGCCGCGCTAATGAAATTCAGCAATAGCCGCAGCGGCGTATTGGCAAAGCGCGAGCCGGTAACCGCGCCCATCGCGATCATGGCCGTATTGGCAACCCACCAAGGCATGACCGCGTGAATCATACCGCTGCCGTGCAATACGGCGGATGACATCATCGCCCCGAACAAGAGGCCGCCGGGAAAACGGAATCGGTACGCGATGACTGCGACGACGGTCGAAACCGCAATAAGTATTGCGATTTCGTCAAGAACGGCGATGCTCAGCGCGGTGGCAGGTCTTGGCGGTGCATGCCCGACCAAACCAAGGACCGACAATCCAGCTGGCAATCCGACGGCAATGACAACCACGCGAATGCTCTGCACGATTGCAATCGCACGCAAATCGCCGCCGAGTTCGGCCCCCAATGCGAGAACCTGCGACATACCGCCGGGCGCAGCGGCGAGGTATGCGTCAACCTTGCCCCAGCCATGAACAAGCTGCAGATAACCTGCACCGCCGACCGAGATGACGGTCATGGCCAACAACAGCACAACAATGCTGAGTGGGTAGGTCGCCATGCCGTGCAAGGTCTCGGGCGTGACCACTGCGCCGAGCGATATACCGATGAGCACGAATATCGCGCGCATCAGCAGCGTCGGGATGAACATCGGTCGACCGGCGAGCGCGGCGCCAGCCACTGCAAGGATGGAGCCCGACAGCCAGCCGGCTGGAACACCCGCCAGGCCAAGCACCGCACCGCCCACGGCCGCGACCCCCAGCGTCTCCGCCAGATGGCGCAGGTCGGCAAGTCGACTGGTGGCGGAGGGCGCGGACAAAGGCTCAGCTCTCAAAGAGCCAGGCGCACCCGGTGTCGCGGCTCATCAGGCCGGATCAATGACGCGCGCCGCTGCTCGCGTCAAATGCCTTTGGCCGGAAACCTCAGGCCGTCATTTCAGAGATTGACAGCGCGCGGCCATCGTCGCCGCTGAGCACAATACGCACAAGATCGGCGGCATTTCGCGCACCAATCTTTTCCATGATGCGAGCCCGATGGACTTCCACTGTACGGGGACTGATTCCAAGGTGACGGCCGACTTCCTTGTTGGAAGCACCTTCCGCAAGCTGCGTGAGAACTTCGCGCTCACGCGGCGTCAGACGACTCTGGCCAGGAAAGTCTATCGTCAGACCGATCGTCCCGGCTGCACTTCCGTCGCTTCTCGCAAACGCCCTGACGGCACTGCGTACGCGCGCGACGATAGAGCGTGCATCAAGCGGCTTGACGAGATAGTCGAACGCGCCGCTTTTCACCGCCTCGACAGCTGAGCTCACAGCGCCGTCACCCGTCACTATAAAGATCGGGGCGGGATAGCTGCGCGCATTCAGCTCTTTCAGCACCGTTAGACCAGATTTGGCCGGCAGGTGCAGATCGAGCAGCACGGCAGCCGGTGTCCGCGTGCTCGCCACTGCCAGAAATGTCTCGCCATCCACGAATCCGGTCACGCGATAGCCGGCAAGCGTGAAAACCACCGAGAGTGCGTCACGCATCATCGCATCGTTGTCGACGATGAAGAGATCGTTGCTGTCCGAAGCCATGATTACTTCCCTTTGGCGACGCCGGGTACCGGACCAACGACATTCTGCACTATACACGCCAAGGGTTAAGAAAAAAGTACAGGTATTACAATAGTTTACGGTATGATTGGATGGAGCAATTGGTACGTCGGTGAGGCGCGGGCCCGTCCCATATAAAAATCGTGCCTCGGTTGTTGTTCTGTGGTGATTTAGGTCGGCAAAATCGTAGTGAAACGACGCCTGTTCCTGATCTGGAGTGTCTATGTTGCAGGGTTGGGTCGTAATCGCCGTTGCGCTTGCGTATATCGGGCTGTTGTTCCTGGTCGCGAGCTATGGCGACCGCACTCGCGGCCTCGGCCGCGATGGACGCGCGCGATTGCTGATCTATCCGCTGTCGCTCGCAATCTATTGCACATCGTGGACCTTCTTCGGATCTGTCGGCTTCGCTTCACGCACGGGCTTTGACTTCCTGACGATTTATGTCGGGCCGGCCATCATGATTGGCCTGTGCGGACCCCTCCTGATCCGGATCGTGCGCCTGGCCAAAGCGCAAAACATTACGTCGATCGCCGATTTCATCGCCGCGCGCTACGGAAAAGGTCAGGCGGTCGCCGCGACAGTCGCTTTGATCGCGATCGTCGGCACGATCCCCTACATCGCCTTGCAGCTGAAGGCGGTGTCGGCATCGCTCGAAACCATCCTTTCGCACGTCACGGCGGGCACAGAAGTTACTCGTCCGTTGCTGGGCGACATCGCACTTTTCGTTGCCTTGTCGATGGCGACGTTCGCCGTCCTTTTCGGTACACGCCACATCGATGCGACCGAACATCAAGATGGTTTGATGTTGGCGGTCGCAACCGAATCGATCGTCAAACTTCTGGCATTCCTCGCCGTTGGAATTTTCGTGACATTCTGGATGTTCGACGGTCCAGTCGCTTTGTTCAAGGAAGCAATGCAAAGGCCTTCGACCGCCGCCATCTTCGGCCGGGAGCCTCGCGCCGATACATTGATTGCGATGACGCTGCTTTCGTTTGTCGCGTTCATTCTATTGCCACGGCAATTCCATGTGGCGGTTGTCGAGAACAACAACGAAGGCGAGATCAAACGCGCTGTCTGGCTTTATCCTTTGTATCTTGTTCTGATTAATCTGTTTGTGGTGCCGATTGCGCTCGCGGGCCTTTTGACGTTCCCCGCGGGCAAAATCGACAGCGACATGTTCGTGCTGGCGCTGCCCCTCGAAAGCGGTTCGATTTTCTTCACCATTGTCGCCTTTGTCGGCGGCTTGTCGGCGGCCACGGCGATGGTGATCGTCGAATCGGTCGCCCTATCCATCATGGTGTCGAATGACCTGATCATGCCGTTCGTGTTGCAGCGGCGGGAAAGACTGATCAGTCGCCGCGACAACATCGGCTCGATGCTCCTGACCGTGCGGCGCCTGGCGATTTTCGCGATCCTGCTTCTCGCTTATGTGTATTACCGTTCGGCTGGCGAGGCGCAGCTTGCCTCGATAGGCTTGCTTTCGTTCGCAGCCATTGCACAGCTGGCGCCCGCATTCTTCGGCGGACTCCTCTGGCGGCGCGCGACTGCGGCGGGGGCTATTGCCGGGATGACGGCGGGCTTCCTGGTTTGGGCCTATACGTTGCTGCTTCCGACGCTGTCGGACATCGGCATTGTCGGCGAACGCATTCTCACCGAGGGACCTTGGAGCCTCGGTATGTTTCGTCCGCAGCATTTTCTGGGACTCGAGCTGCCTCCTTTGGTCCACGGCGTGACCTGGAGTCTGCTGCTAAACGTGTTGTTCTACATCGGGTTCTCGTTACGCCGCGAACCCTCGCCGATCGAGCGACTGCAGGCCAACACTTTCGTCCCCTCGGACTTCACACCGATTGCTCCCAGCTTCCGGCTGTGGCGGTCTTCGGTAACGGTGGATGAGCTCGCCACCACTGTTGCGCGCTATCTCGGCGAAGAGCGAACGCAATCGGCTTTTGAAAGCTTTGCCGGCGCGCAACGCATCAGTCTTGAGCCAAAGGACGACGCGGACTTCCGATTGATCCGGTATGCGGAGCATATTCTCGCCTCGGCAATCGGCGGCGCATCTTCGCGGCTGGTTCTGTCGCTGCTTCTGCGCAAACGTACTGTTTCGACCAAGGCGGCGTTGAAGCTCCTGGACGACGCCAATGCAGCAATTCAATACAACCGCGAGATTCTGCAGACGGCACTTGATCACGTGCGTCAAGGCATCGCCGTATTTGACAAGGAATTGCAGCTGATCTGCTGGAACCGGCAGTTCGGCGAAATCCTCGATTTGCCGCCAAGCTTGATTCGCGTGGGTATTGGGCTCGCCGACATTCTGCGTTTCAATGGCACGCGCGGCGACGTTGCTTCGGCGAACGTTGAGGAATTCGTTCGCATGCAAATCGAGCGCTACGTCTCCAGCAATGAGCCCTTCCTGGAGCGCTTCGCGCAGGGCCTGGTGATCGAGGTTCGCGCCAACCGCATGCCAGACGGCGGCATCGTCACGACCTACACGGACATTACGGCAAGCGTCGAAGCTGCCGAGGCGCTAGAGCGCTCCAACGAAACGCTGGAGCGGCGCGTGCACGAACGCACCGAGGAGCTGACTCGACTCAACGCCGCACTCGAGCGCGCGAAAGGCGAAGCCGATGCCGCCAATATCTCGAAAACGAAATTCCTGGCGGCAGCGAGCCATGACATCCTGCAGCCGCTAAACGCGGCGCGACTGTACGTCACAACTCTGATTGAGCGTGGTGGACGCGAGGATAGACGGCTGGTCGACAATATCGATGCTTCTCTCGAAGCCGTTGAAGAGATTTTCGGTGCCTTGCTTGATATGTCGCGCCTCGACACCGGCGCTTTGCGTCCTGAGTTCGCCAGTTTTCGCGTCGCCGAGTTGATGCGTCAGATTGAACTCGAGTTCGCGCCGTTGGCTGCCGCCAAGGGCCTGGATCTCACTTTCATGTCCTGCGGTCTCGTGGTGCGTTCCGATCGTCGCCTGTTGCGACGGCTCATTCAGAATCTGGTTTCCAATGCCATCAAGTACACGCCGGAGGGACGAGTGCTCGTGGGATGCCGCCGCCGGGGCGACCATCTGCGCATCGACGTTTACGACACCGGTGTCGGTATTCCGCAATCTCGGTGGCGCGACATATTTGTGGAATTTCATCGTCTCGATCAGGGCGCCAAGATTGCGCGCGGCCTGGGCCTGGGCCTTTCCATCGTGGAGCGGCTTGCGCGCGTACTCGATTGCACGATTGGTCTCGAGTCTGAAGCTGGCCGCGGGTCGCGCTTCACGGTCACCGTACCACTGTCAAATGCGACACCGGTTGAATTGCCGGCGCGGGAGGATACCCGCATTGACCCGAGCCAGCTTGTGGGCATTACAGCGCTCTGCATCGACAACGAACCGTCCGTGCTCGACGGCATGGAAACGCTTCTGCGGAGCTGGAGTTGTGAAGTCATCAAGGCGCCCGACCTTGACACTGCCTTGGCCGTGATCGGGGAAAGTTCGCTGATGCCGAATGGGTTGCTGGTCGACTACCATCTCGACCACGGGAACGGCTTAGAGGCAATCACGGAGCTTCGGCACCGATTCGGCGACCTGCCCGCGATTCTGATCACCGCCGATCGCTCGCCGATCGTACGCGAACAGGCACGGACGCAAGGGATTCAACTCTTGCACAAGCCGATCAAGCCGGCCGCGCTGCGCGCGCTATTGGCGCAATGGCGGATGATGCGCGCTGCTGCAGCGGAGTAGTAATCACCCTTCAGCCGCCGCGCCTTGCGGCCACTGGCCGGCCTCAATCTTGGCGGCAGCAATAACGGCCTGCGTCCGGCTTTCAACGCCGAGCTTCTGCAGAATAGCGGAGACATGGGCTTTCACCGTCGCCTCCGAGACGCCGAGCTGAAAGGCGATCTGCTTGTTCAAGAGTCCTTCCGACAGCATCATCAGCACGCGAACCTGTTGCGGCGTCAGCGTGGCCATCCGCGCCATCAACTCTGCCGCTTCAGCATCCGATCCGCCGGTAAGATCAACGTCGGGCGGCGTCCACACGTCCCCACCCAACACACGCGAAATCGCCGTGCGCATGGCTTCGACACCGAGCGTTTTTGGGATGAACCCAGACGCACCAAATTCCATGCAACGTCGGATAGCGGCCGGGTCATCGTTCGCTGACACGACGATCACCGGCACCCCTGGATATTGGGCGCGCATGTACATTAATCCGGAGAAGCCGCGAACTCCCGGCATGGCAAGATCGAGCAGCACGAGGTCGACATCGCTGCTTCGTTCGAGCAGCTCGACGAGTTCTTCGTAAGTGCCGGCTTCGGCAATCTCCGCTTGCGCCAAGAGACCTGTGACCGCCTCACGCAGCGCTCCACGAAACAGAGGATGGTCGTCGGCAATCACAAACCGGTATTGCAACGCTTCATTCAAATCAGAACTTTCCTCTGAGCGTTTTGGTGGCGCGGCCATGCGCCGCACCATTTTCTTGCAGATTACGCCGCGCTTTAAACCATGTTCCTCCGCTGCTCGTTTGAGCGCAAGCCTTTCACCTCTCGACGAAAATCGCTTTGGTGCAGCGCGAGAAAGCTCTTATAAATCCAAGCTTTAGGCGGTTGACGAATAGGGCCGACGGCTCACCCCAGATTAGTGTTTTCATTACCACCGCCAGCGGGGGCGCATGGCCGGTCGGGTCCGATGGGCCATGCGTTTTCGCCATTAGCGGCGGAAAGGACTTTGGAAAAGCACAAACGGGGGATTCAAGATGAGTGCAGTGGCAGGTACCGCTTCTCGCGCGGGCGGAATGTCGAAGGACGAAAAATTTGTCATCTTCGCATCATCGCTCGGCACAATCTTCGAATGGTATGATTTCTATCTCTACGCGGTGCTGGCACCGTTCTTCGCCTCATTGTTCTTCCCGGCCGGGAATGACACAGCCGCTTTGCTTTCGGCCTTCGCTACTTATGCGGCCGGCTTTCTGGTGCGCCCCTTCGGCGCAATAATTTTCGGACGCATCGGCGACCTGGTCGGCCGGAAATACACCTTCCTCGTCACGATCATGGTGATGGGCACTGCGACATTCCTCGTCGGCGTGCTTCCAACATTCGCCAGCGTCGGCTGGCTTGCCCCGATCATGCTCGTGACCTTGCGCCTCTGTCAGGGACTGGCACTCGGGGGCGAATACGGTGGAGCGGCAACTTATGTTGCCGAACACGCGCGACCAGGTGAGCGTGGCTATGCCACAAGCTTCATTCAAACCACCGCAACACTAGGCCTGCTGCTCGCGCTCATCGTCATCGCGCTTTGCCGTGGCAACATAGCCGCCAAAGATTTCGCCGAGTGGGGATGGCGCATTCCGTTCCTGGTGTCGGTGATCCTGCTGGTGTTCTCGGTTTACATCCGGCTCAAGCTGAATGAGACGCCGATTTTCCAGAAGATGGTAGCGGAAGGAAAAGGCTCGAAGGCACCGTTGACCGAGAGCTTCTTCCACTATCCAAACAACAAATACGTGCTGCTTGCTCTGCTCGGCGCCACCGCCGGTCAGGGCGTCGTCTGGTACACAGGGCAATTCTATGCGCTGTTCTTCCTGGTGATCACCTTGAAGGTCGATTACGTGACGGCCTACATGTTGATCGGCCTGTCGCTAATCATCGGCACGCCATTCTTCATCTTCTTCGGATGGCTCTCCGATCGCATCGGCCGGATCAAGATCATTCTGGCTGGCTGCGCAATTGCGGCGATCACGTACTTCCCGCTGTTCCAGGGATTGACTCACTACGTCAATCCGGACCTGGAAGCCTTTGCCAAGGCCAATCCGATTACAGTCAGCGCCGATCAGTCGAACTGTAATTTCCACATCTTCGTCGGTCCGTGGTCGAAATTTACCGACTGCGATCGCGCACAGGACTTCCTGACCAAGTCGGGCCTGTCGTTCAAAACGGTGAACGCGCCAGGCTCCAAGTCGGTCGATTTGGATATCGGCGGGACGAAGGTCCAGGGTTGGGATAACGCCAAATGGACGGCCGCTCTCGCCGCCAAAAACTTCCCGAAGGCCGCCGATCCCAAGAAGATCAATTGGTTCATGACCGAATTGATCCTGGTTATCATGGTGATCTACGTGACCATGGTGTACGGACCGATCGCGGCCTTCCTGGTCGAGATGTTCCCGACCAAGATCCGCTACACCTCGATGTCGCTGCCGTATCACATTGGCAACGGCTGGTTCGGTGGAATGTTGCCCCTGCTCGCCACGGCGGTGGTGGCCGCGCAGGGCGATATCTATGCCGGTCTCTGGTATCCGATCATCGTGGCGGTGATGACGTTGGTGGTAGGCCTCGTCTTCCTGCGCGATACCAAAGACGTCGATATCACCACCGGCTCCGGTGTGGCCATTCAGAAAGGCTGATCACCGAGAGGGCGGCGCACAACCGCCGCCCTCTCCTTTCCTCGACGCTCCGCAATGCGGGGCGTTTTCATTTTCGGCTACCGATGAATTGGAGCATCACTTCCCGGCCATGCGGCCTGCGCCGATGTTCGATGAGGTAGATGCCTTGCCACGTCCCGAGTGCGAGTTTTCCGCGGGTTACTGGCACATGCAGTGACACCCCATTCAGCATTGCTTTGATGTGCGCCGGCATGTCGTCCAGGCCTTCCGAATCATGGATCCAGTTCGCGTTTTCGGGCGCCAGCCGATCGAGCGCGGTAAGCAAATCCGCTTGCACGTCGGGATCGGCATTTTCCTGAATCGTCAACGAAGCCGAGGTGTGTCGCAAATAGATCAGCAACACCCCCTCGCTTGCTCCGATGCTGTCGATAAAGCCTGCGGCGTCAGCGGTAATATCGATGAAGCCATTGCCCCGCGTATCCATGCGCAAGGTCGCAGTGGTGATAAGTTGTGGCGCGGCCTCGACTATGGCGGACAAACGACCAGGCATAAATTCGGCCTCGCTCAGGTCGGCCGTCTAGGTCTTGCGCATGATGTCTTTGCGAACCGTGCCGAACATTTCGACAAGGCGACGCCAGGTTTCTTCAAGAAACTCGCGGGCGCGGGTCATGTCTTCCTGCGTTGGCAACTTGATCGTTAAATCGGAGCCGTTGCCGGATTGCGGCGACAGATCTGCCGGCGGACGTGGCGGCGGCGGATCTCTCAAAGCGGCAACTTCTTTCTTCAGCGATGCAACTTCATCCTGCAAGCGGCCCACCTTTTCTTCGAGTCCCTTCAGGAAGGTGACGCCCTTGTGCATGTCTTCGCTGCCAGCTGCAGATGAGGTCCGATCGACCGGGACAGTCTGGCAGGTCCATCCGGTCGCCTGCGCGCTGCAATAGGCGATCTCGCCGTTGGCGCTGTCGAGCCTGATGAATCCGTTGTCGACGCGATTGAAGCTGTACCGGCTCGCGATCGGTGCTTGCGTATTTGACGCGGCGGACTCCTGGAGCGCCGCCTTCTCCCCTTCGTTCGAGCTCTGCGCCCACGAATATCCGCAGGGGCAGACGAGGATTACTGCGAGTGCAAGCGTAGAAACGCGCATGGCGCCTACCTCTAAACAGCGGTGGGATATCAGTAGCCTATCACCGACACGGCATCGGCTGAACCTGAACGCGTGCGAATGTAGCGTCAGTCGTTCTGCAGTGCACGGCCACGCCCGTTTTTCGCCACCGAAATTTCTGCTTTTTCGCTACATATCAAACACTTATGCCGCAGGTTCGTTCCTTGACTCGATGAAACGCGATAAGTATGGTCCGCGCGGCTTTTAGGGCGGCGGGGACTCGCAAGACCTGAAACCGACGCGAGTCGCAAGCATGGCTAACGGCACGCGCGGCAAAGACAATCGCAACGACCCGCCGGACGACGAGGCTGCTCTCTCCGCGAGGCTCCAACGTCTCGGCAATCGGCTCGCGCAGGCGAATCGACCACCCGAAAACGACACCGGTCCTCGTCAGACTGCCGATCCTTCGGCGATCGCCCGCGGTTTCCGGCTGTCGACTGAACTGGTCGCTGGGGTACTTGTGGGCGCGGTGATCGGCTGGCTGCTTGACCGCTGGCTGGGAATTTCGCCCTGGGGGCTCATCGTCTTTTTGTTGCTCGGCTTCGCGGCGGGCGTATTAAATGTGATGCGGGCGGCAGGAGTCGTTCGCGATAGACAACTGTAGTGCTCATGGCTGTCGATCCAGTCCATCAATTTCAGATCATCGACCTCTTTCCGGTCGCCAAAATCGGTAATACCGAGATCGCTTTCACTAATTCTGCAGCCTACATGGTTGCCGCGGTAGTGATCATCACCGCGTTCCTTCTTGTCGGTACGGCCAGGCGCAGCCTGGTGCCGAGCCGCGTGCAATCCGCGGCGGAGCTGACGTATGAATTCGTGGCAAACACCATACAAAGTACGGCGGGCACCGAGGGAATGCGGTTCTTCCCCTTCGTGTTCACACTGTTCACTTTCATCCTGACGGTGAACATCGTCGGCCTGATTCCGTACGCCTTCACCGTCACAACACACATCATCATTACCGTAACATTGGCGATGTCAGTCTTCTTGACGGTCCTTGCCTATGGATTCTGGAAGAACGGGCTTCACTTCTTCAACCTGTTCGTGCCCAAGGGCATCCCGATCTACATCCTGCCGCTCATCGTATGTATTGAAGTGCTGTCGTTCCTCTCGCGCCCGATCTCTCACAGCGTGCGTCTCTTTGCCAACATGCTGGCCGGTCACATCACGCTGAAGGTATTCGCAAGCTTCATCACGCTACTTGGAAGCGCGGGAATTATCGGCATGGCCGGCGCGACGTTGCCGCTCGCGATGGTGGTTGCACTGACGGCACTCGAACTGCTCGTCGCCTTCCTGCAAGCCTACGTCTTTGCCATCCTCACCTGCATCTATCTCAACGATGCCATCCATCCGGGTCATTGAAGACCGGACAAGATCAAGCAAAGGAGTTCGTCATGGATCCAATCGCAGCAAAATACATCGGTGCCGGAATTGCCTGCATCGGCATGGGCGGCGCCGGCGTTGGCGTGGGTGCCATCTTCGGTCATTACCTGGCCGCCGCCTTGAGAAATCCGTCGGCCGCCCAGGGCCAATTCGGCAATCTGATTTTCGGATTTGCCGTGACCGAAGCGCTCGGCATCTTCTCGCTGCTGATCGCCCTTTTGCTTCTCTTTGCGCTGTAAGAACTAGTCGCGTTTTCCACTATGGCCACGACTGCCCATACCGAGGTGCCGGGCGAACATAAGGGCGCGTTTCCGCCCTTCGATTCGCACACGTTTGCATCGCAACTCGTATGGCTCGCCATCACCTTCGTGTTGCTCTACGTGCTCATGGCGAAAGTCGCGTTGCCGCGCGTCGGCGGCATCATCGCGGAACGGCAAAAGCGGATTGATGGCGACCTCGCGCAGGCGAATTCGTTCAAGACGCAATCCGACGGTGCGCTTGCCGCTTATGAAAAGTCTCTGGCCGATGCCCGCAATCGGGCACAGTCAATTGCCAACGATATGCGCGAGAAACAGGCTGCTGAAGCGGAATCGACCCGCAAAAACCTCGAGCATCAGCTGCAAGCAAAGTTAGCCGACGCAGAAAAGACCATCGCTGGAACCAAGCTGGCGGCGATGGCAAATGTGCACGGCATTGCGACAGACGCGACCAAGGCGATTGTCGAGCGGCTTACGGGCAAAGCGCCGGCGGACAATGCGATCGACGCAGCGGTCGCTGACGTTCTGAAGAGGTAACGGAAGCCATGGAACTGCTGCGTGATCCGGAAACGTGGGTGGCGATCGCATTCGTCATCTTCGTATGCTTCCTGGGCTATCTCGGCGTGCACAACATGGTGTCAAAGGCGCTGGACGATCGTGCCGGGCGCATCGGCGCCGAGCTCGACGAGGCGCGCAAGCTCAAGGACGAAGCAGCCCAGCTCCTCGCGGAATATCAGAGAAAGCAGCACGCCGCTGAAACCGAAGCGGAAGAAATCATCGCCGGCGCAAAGGCCGAAGCCGAAAGGCTTGCGACGGAAGCAAAGACGAGGATCGAAGATTTCGTGACTCGACGCACCGCGATGGCTGAAACCAAGATCGCCCAGGCAGAAGCGCAGGCAGCGGCCGACGTCCGCAGCGTCGCCGCCGAGGCTGCCGTTGCCGCCGCGGAAAAGATCCTGAGCGTGGAAGCCAAGGGCAAGCTCGCTGGCGAGCTTCTCACCAAAGGGATCGAAGACGTTCGCAAGAAGCTGAACTAGCTCCTCAAATCGCGATCGTGAATGCGCGCAGACCAGCCACTGCGGCGTTTTCTCAGCTTTGGCGCGGATTTGTCCCAGGGGCGGTGCGCGGCTTTGGCTTGCTTGCTGGTTTCTTTCTTCTTTCCTGCTGTGCTCCCGCAGGATCGAATCCCACGTAGACCACATAAGCATCGATATTGGACACCGGCTGCGGCAACGGGAACGAAATTTCCGGATCGACGTGCACGAAGGGAACGCGATCGACTGCTCCTGCCACGACAACCTGCACGCTGGCGAATCTTGACAGAATGGTTTTGGGGTTTACCCCTTCTTGAACCACGGCAAGCCGAATCGGCACGTCGACCGTGCCGGCCCCACCGGCAGGGCCGGTGATAACCCGTCCCTCGACACCGACTTTCATCGTCATGATGCCGGAATTCACGTGACACTCGCGCGCGGTACGGACGATTGTGGCCTGATAACGCAGGTCCAGCGCGGAAGGCTCTTCGCCCGGCTTGCTGCCGACCATGAGCGTAGCGGCACCCGTACGCACACTGACACCAGGACACTCGATATCGGGTGCGGGTTCCCCTGCAACCTGGGTGTCGGCACTCGCCTTGGATGACGTACTGAAAAGGTCCAGCGCGGATGAACTGAAGAGATTGCTCGATCCGGAGCCGCAGCTGGCAAGCCCCATTGACAGGCCTAACAGTGCGATTTTGCCGGCTACCCGCATGTTCTTACCATTTTCTTTGGCGGCATTTTTACTCGCGCGCCCAGACAACCGAATCATTGTGGCAGTCAATCGACATCGTCTTTGAGACGCGCATAGAGCAAGTGATCCTGCCAAACTCCGTTGATACACAGATAGCCGCGGGCGTAACCCTCGCGCTTGAACCCGGTCTTTTCCAACAGACGGATTGAAGCGACGTTGTCCGGTATGCAAGCCGCCTCCAGCCGGTGCAAGCGCAGGGCGGAGAAGCTGTAAGGTATCAGGGCCCGCACGGCCGCGGTCATATACCCCTTGCGGGCAAATGGCGCACCAACCCAATACCCAACACTGCCCGCCTGCGCCACCCCGCGACGAATATTGGCGATCGTCAGTCCACCGACCATGGCGTTGTCGTCGCTGCGGAATATCAAAAAAGCATAGGCCAGATCGCTGCGCTGATCTTCGGCATATCGTTTGAGCCTGCGGCGAAAAGCACCGCGCGTAAGATCGTCAGCCGGCCAGATCGGCTCCCAGGGAACCAGAAAGCGCCGACTTGTTTCGCGCAAGGCCACCCACTCGGCAAAATCGCCGCTGTGCGGCGGACGCAACGTCACGCCCGCGCCGGTCATGCTCGGCACTGTTTCGTTGGAACTTACGGTTCGGAAAAACGCCATGGACGTATCGCGGTCATGCCGCGCGGCGGACCAGACTTTCGGCGATCGCAGCGGTACTTGCAAGTCCGCTGCCCGGCCCAAGCGCGGCGATCGCAGGTCTGGCGCGACCGATCAAAGCACGACCCGCCGCACGGGCGCTTTCGACGGTCACTGCATCGACCTTGGCGACAATCTCCTCAAGCGGAACCGGACGTCCATAAGCGAGCATCTGTCTGGCCAGTTGGCCCACGCGCGCCTCGGAGCTTTCTAGCGCCATTAGAAGACCTGCTTTCATCTGCGCCTTGGCGCGATTTACCTCGGCATCGTTCAGCGTTTCAGTGGCATTGCCAATCTGATCGATAACGACACGCATGAGTTCAGGGGCGTCAGATTCGTCGGTGCCCGCATAGAGAGCGAATAGCCCAGTGTCGGAAAACGGCATGTGGAACGCGTGTATTGCGTAACAAAGACCGCGAATTTCCCGAACTTCCTGAAACAGGCGCGAGGACATGCCACCACCAAGCACGCTGGTGAACACCTGCAGGCTGTAAAGCTGATCGTCGCGTACCGGCAATCCCTGCAGCGCCATGGCGATATGCACCTGCTCGAGGTCACGCGTTTCGACTTTGGTGCCACCGCGGAAATGCGCTGGCTCGGGTTCGGGAGCGCGCGGTCCCTGGAAGGTCGTCAGGCGCTTGTCGATTTCCGCCACGATCGCCTCGTGTTCCACAGCACCGGCTGCGGCTACCACCATGTTGGGGGCCCTGTAGTTGCGCGACAAATACGCGCGCAAACGCGCCGGGTTGAACGAGCGCACGGTCTCTGGTGTGCCGAGAATGGAGCGGCCGACCGACTGGAGAGGAAATGCCGTTTCCTGAAGACGATCAAATACGAGATCATCGGGTGCATCTTCAGTCGCACCTATTTCCTGGACAATCACATTCTGTTCGCGCTTCAATTCATCGGCGTCGAAAGTCGGCTCGGACAGAATATCTGACAGGACATCGATTGCGAGGAGGACGTCCGCCTTGAGCACGCGTGCAAAATAGCCGGTCGATTCTACGCTGGTCGCTGCATTGAGATCCCCGCCGACCGCCTCGATCGTCTCCGCGATCTGCCGTGCGGTGCGGCGCTTGGTGCCCTTGAACGCCATGTGCTCAAGCAAATGAGAGATACCGTGTTCATCGGGTTTCTCGTTGCGGCTCCCCGAACCGATCCACACACCAAGAGACGCCGTTTCAAGATGCGGCATTCGGTCAGTCATCACCGAAAGACCCGACGGAAGACGGGTAACTTCAACACTCATGCAGCTGCTCCTTCACGCGCCGCGCGCGACACAGATGTTACGTATTGCTGTACGGCCGTCTGATTTGCCGGTAAGACAACGATCCGTTCTTCCCGACGCCCCAGATCGGCGAGCGTGTCAGGTAGCGCGGGCGTTACGCCGCAGGCAGCCTTGACCGCATCAGGAAATTTCGCGGGATGGGCCGTCGACAGGACAACCATCGGGACCGAAGGATCTCGTTTCTCTTTCTCCGCCACCGCAAGGGCAACCGCAGTGTGCGGATCCACGCGGTAGTCTGCCTCACGGACCCAGGCACGAATCTCCGCAGCGCTCTCCTGCTCATCGGCCCGATCGGCGGTGAAAAGCGATCGGAGGTCCTTAATTGCCGATGCGGACAGAGCGAAGCGACGATGCTGAGCCAAGGAGGCCATCAACGCCCGTACGGCCTGCGCATCCCGCCCGTAAGCGTCAAACAACAGGCGCTCGAAATTGGATGAAATCTGAATGTCCATCGACGGCGACGTCGTTGCAATGACGTCGCGGATCTCATAGGTCCCGGTCGCAAACGTGCGCACAAGGATATCGTTGACATTGGTCGCCACCACGAGGCGATCAATCGGCAAGCCCATGCGCGAGGCGACATATCCGGCATAGACGTCGCCAAAATTTCCGGTCGGCACGGTGAACGCGATTTTTCGCTGCGGAGCACCGAGCGCAACCGCTGCCGTAAAATAATAAACCACCTGAATGGCAACACGCGCCCAATTGATCGAATTCACGCCGGAAAGCCGCACGCGATCACGGAACGCGTGGTGATTGAACATGGCCTTCACCAAGGCCTGACAGTCGTCAAATGTCCCTTCGATGGCGAGCGCATGCACGTTTGAGTCCGGCGCTGTACTCATCATCCGGCGCTGCACTTCGGAGATCCGCCCCTGCGGAAAAAGTACAACGACGTCCGTCTGCGCGCGGCCGCGAAACGCTTCGACAGCTGCACCGCCCGTGTCACCGGACGTCGCGACCACAATCGTGGTGCGTTCGGCGCGTTGATGCAGCACGTGATCCATGAGCCGCGCAACAAATTGCATCGCCAGATCCTTGAAGGCGAGCGTTGGCCCATGAAAAAGCTCGAGCACAAACAGGCTCGGGCCGAGTTGGATCAACGGCGCCACAGCCGGATGGCGAAAATTGCCATAGGCTTCGCGCGCCATGCGTGCCAGGTCCGCTTCCGCGATGCCATCCCCGACGAAGGGACGAATCACTTCAACGGCGACTTCGGCATAGGGCTTCCCCGCGAAGTTCCCGACGATCGCGCGATCAAGCGTGGGCCAGCGTTCCGGCACATAGAGACCGCCGTCGCGGGCGAGGCCCGCGAGCATCACATCGACAAAATCGAGCGAGGGAACCTCGCCCCGGGTAGAGATGTAACGCATTGATTTAGCTTAAGTTTGCGGTCCGGTCACGCTCGGCAGTTGCACAGTAGCCCCGGGCGCGCTCTTGCACAAGAAAACGCTCAGTTCCGTCGA
>Ga0182033_10000170_pt1 | contig 29775 bp, 20 predicted proteins | sample tim00Cox0000000H_FD_125968 | JGI IMG/M metagenome (GOLD analysis project Ga0182033, IMG submission 125968) | Lab enrichment of tropical soil microbial communities from Luquillo Experimental Forest, Puerto Rico - timezero.00C.oxic.00.000.00H | ecosystem: Environmental > Terrestrial > Soil >...
CAAAAGAGCTCGCCCGCTGAAGGCGAGGGCTTACTTTCACCAATCAGGTCCGCAGAATCCGCTCTGCGGCACGCAGTATGCAGATGATGCCGCCCAGTAGCTACACTGAGCCCACAATAACCCTTCACGATAGCAGGAGCGCAACAATCCGGTCAAGAATCTGCCGCGTTGCACGCGTTGCCCCGATCTGCTTTTTACTTTGCCCTTGTTTTGTGATTCGGTCTCAGAAGATTTCGCGAGCAATCAACGCAGCAGGCATGCGGGAGAACTAACTTGAGAACTGCCAGCCGAAATTCCGCTTCGCTCACGGCCTACAGAATCTCATACGCGGAATTTCAATAAGAATATAACTCCGCCGGTTTAGATGGAATTTAGATTCGTAACACGCTGAGGCCAAATACGATGCGTAAACCAAAGAATTGGTTACGCGTATGCAATGCAGCGTGCTGTTTCTCTTTGTCGGCCGACGTGGGACGTCTACACCTGCGGAGAGAGTTCAGGTCCTTTATTTTGCCGCTCACAGTGGGGAGGTGTGAGATGACGTACAAGCATGTTGTTCTCTTTGTCCTAATAATGGCATTAGCCGCTGGGATTCCATCGAGCACGCCCGCCCAGACCGCTGGTACAGGCGTCATCGTTGGAACGGTTATCGATCCAACTGGGGCTACTATTTTCGGAGCAACGGTCACCCTAAGAGATGCCGCAACGAATGCAGTGAGGACGGCCTCGACGAATCAGGCTGGCAGGTATGACTTTCCCAATCTGCCGCCGGGGAAATACGACCTCATCATCAACAAGTCGGGGTTTCGCCAGGCAAAATTTAGCAATGTCGATGTGGTTGTGGGCGAGTCGCGCACCCTGGACGTCAAGTTGGATCTTGGCGCATCAACGGAAAGCGTCGAAGTCGTGGCGACCAACACCGACCTGCAAACCATGAATGCGACGATCGGCACGACGGTCACCGGAGTGCCACTCGAGTCGTTGCCGAGTCTAGGACGTGATGCAAGCACGTTCGTTGCTCTTCAGCCAGGTGTGGCGCCTGACGGCAGCGTGGCTGGGGCGAACCAAGACCAGAACTCCTATCTCTTGGACGGTGGCAATAACTCGAGCGACATGGACGGGACGATGAACACCTACACGCCCGGCTTCGCGGGCGACCCGAGCGGTGGCCTCGTTAACAGCTACGTCACTGTGACCGGAGTCAGCGGCGCCCCGGGTGGCGGGGGACCATCGGGCGTAATGCCAACGCCTGTGGACAGCATTGAGGAATTCAAAGTGGGAACGACGAATCAAACTGCGGACTTCAACAGTTCCGCGGGCGCTCAGGTGCAGATGGTGACGAAGCGCGGCACCAGCACTTGGCATGGAACGGCATACGAATATTATTTGGACAACAACTGGAACGCGAACAGCTTCGACAACAATGCCGCAGGAACACCGATTCCGAGCTTCCATTACAATCGTTTTGGCGCTGCCGGTGGCGGACCGATCGTGCCCAAGGAAATTCTCGGGGGTAAGTGGTACTTCTTCGCCAATTACGAGGGCTTCCGCTTCCCGAACTCACAGACGGTTACAAAAACGACCCCCTCAGACGGCATGAGGCTTGGACTGCTTCAATTCGGCGGCATCGTCTACAATCTCAATCCCGGGCCAGCCATTTACCCCGCGACGGCGCCTGCGATTGGCGCATTGGTCCCCGGAACGACCTATCCCGGTTCCGGCACGACCCTGGATCCTCGAGGCTTGGGAATCAGCCCCACGATGCAGGCGCTGTGGAACTACATGCCCGAGTCGAACGCCCCCTGCGGCGGGCTTAGCCGATGCGACAATTTAAATGTGCTGGAATTCAAACACAACATGCCGGTACGTTGGAGCGACAATTTTGCTGTGACTCGCTTGGACCATGATTTTGGCCCCAAGTGGCACTTCAACACCACCTATCGCTACTATCACATGCAGCGCGACACAAACAACCAAGTCGACATCGGGGGCTTCTTTCCCGGCGATACGAAGGGCGTCCCGGCACCCGCCTCCAACCGCCCCCAAGTGCCATGGTATTTGACAGCCAGTCTAACAACGAATATCACGACTAACGTTACCAACGACTTTCATTACAGCTTTTTGCGGAATTACTGGGCGCGCGCTTCGCATGCGCAGCCGCCACAGGTAAGCGGGCTCGGTGGAGCGATTGAACCATTTGGCGAGACGCGCTCGAGCGTTCTTGCTCCGTTCAACCTTGATACGCAAAACGTGCGCACGCGCTTCTGGGACGGTCAGGATCACATGATTCGCGACGATGTTTCCTGGATCAAGGGCACACACTTCCTTCAGTTTGGCGGTACCTATCAGCACAATTACGACTACCACCAGCGAACCGACAACGGCGGCGGGATCAACTACCAAACCGTCTACTGGACGGGGGCCGGCTTATCCGGCGACAACGGTGTGAACATGACTGGCTTCACTCCCGCAGGTCTGTCCTCCGCTTGGAACAAAGATTACGCGATCGTCTTGGGCATGGTTGGCGTGACGCAAATCGCTTATACGCGCACGGGGAACAATCTTACTTTGAACCAGCCACTCACCCCGGCGTTTGATCAAAGCAAGATTCCCTTCTACAACCTCTACGCCAGCGACTCCTGGCGCATGAAACGCACGTTCACTCTCACCTACGGTCTAGGCTGGACGCTGGAGATGCCGCCGGTGGAGAACAACGGAAAACAGATCACCTTGGTGGATGCGAACGACAAGCCTATCAGCACCCCGGACTACCTGAATGCGCGCAAAACCGCTGCTCTCGCAGGTCAGGTCTTCAACCCCGAAGTCGGCTTTGTGCTGAATGGCAATGTGGCCGGCCACCCGAAATATCCCTATAACCCCTACTACAAGTCGTTCAGCCCCCGCGTCGCTGGTGCTTGGAGCCCAAACTATGATAGTGGCTTGTTGGGGAAGGCCTTCGGGCAAGGCAAATCGGTTATTCGCGGAGGGTACAGCATCCTGTATGGACGTTTGAATGGTGTGGACTTGGTACTTGTGCCGTTACTTGGCACCGGCCTGATCCAAGCAGTGCAATGCGTCAGTCCGATCATGAACGACCCGACCTGCGCGAATCCGGGTAACTCCACACCACGCAACGCCTTCCGCATCGGTCCCACGGCGGGCGGGTGGGATGGCCTGGTGGCGCCTCTTCCAGTTGGCAGCCAGACCTTGCCCCAGCCGGACTTCCCGGGGTTTAACGACGTCGCCGCCGGCGCAGGCTCGGCCTTGGATCCCAACTTCCGCCCGAGTATGAGCCATCAATTCGACTTCACCGTGCAGCGGCAGATCAACAGCAGGATGTCAGTGGAATTCGGCTACATCGGCCGCAAGTTTACGCACGAGTACCAGCCCATCAACATCAATGCCGTGCCCTACATGATGACCCTTGGCGGCCAGCGCTTCGACAAAGCTTATGGCCAGATGGTTTGGCAATTCTGCGGCGGCGCTGCCGGTTTGGCCGGAGGCGGCTGCGCCGGTCTGGACGCGAAAGGGAACATTATTGCCAGCCAATTGGCAACCGTCGCTTCACAGCCTTTCTTCACAGCCGCACTAAGGCCCGCGTTCTGTACTACCGCAGTCAATGGAATTACCCCAGCAAACTGCACCCAAGCGGTGGCCTTGAATGAAGCTTCGAACATCCAGCAGGACAACGTCTGGAGCCTGTACAGCGATCTCGACAACGGCGCCTTCAACTTCCCGCGTTCGATGATGAACACCCCAATTCCTGGGTCGCCCTTCGGCGGCAGCGGGCAGCTGAGCTCCGGCGTCGGCATGAACGCCAGCGTTGGTTGGGGCAACTATAATGCCGGGTTCGTTTCCCTGAAGATGGCGAACTGGCATGGCTTGACGATGCAATCCAATCTTACCTATGGGAAGGCGCTGGGCACGGGCTCGGAAGTACAAGCCACAAGTCAGTTCACCGTGCCGGATCCCTACAATCTCCATTCTGCATACGGGCTGCAACCCTGGGACCGCAAGTTCATTTACAACCTATGGGTGGTCTATGAAGCGCCGTTCTACAAGGGCCAGCATGGCCTGGCAGGACGCCTCGCAGGCGGGTGGACGTTTGCACCCCTCTTCACGGCGGGCAGTGGGCTGCCATTGGAGGTTTCGCCATCCGACGCCTTTGCCAACCAGCTATACGGTGGGGGCCAAGCCTGGGGCGAGGGCGACGGAGCAAACTTCGCTGCTCTCCAAAACGCCATCAACATGTGCGGAAATGTCTTTGGCACGTCGCGTCACAACAACCCCGTGGGCGGCAACAGCGTTTACGGATCAAATGAGTTTGGTCCGTCCCTGTTCCAAGACCCCGGCAAGACGTTCAGTTGCTTCCGCAACCCCATCCTGGGGATTGATGGAAGCGCCGGCGGTGGCGCGGGAATCCTTCGCGGCCAGCCGTACTGGAACATGGACTTCAGCATCAAAAAGAACGTCGCGATTACGGAACGTGTCAACACCGAATTCACGGCGATTTTCACCAACCTTTTCAATCACAATTACCTGTCTGATCCCTACCTGATTGTCGGCGATGCGGCGGACTGGGGCGGATTGGGCGGCTATACCGCGGTGTTTAACGGCCTTTCAGCCCAAGCGAACAATCCACGCGCCATGGAGTTTGGCTTGCGCGTGCGCTTCTAGTCCTGTCGAAATCGAATGCAGTCAACAAACGAAGATGCCCGGGGACCGCAAGGTCCCCGCAATTTTTTGTCGGGCATCGGAGCGGCTGTCTTCGCCAACATTCGCCCGGTTTTCCTGGTCTTGAGGGGACCACCGGAGGCTTCGGATGTTTCCGCGGTCCGCCCCACTCTAACGTGAACCTGGGCGTGAAGAAGAGCAGCGGTCCGACGGAGCGCTTCAACGCCGAGGTTTCCTTCAACTTCACCAACGTCCTGAACCACAACCGATTCTTGGACTCGACTTTCAACATCGCGTCTGGAGAGCGCCCAGACGGAGTTTCAACAATTCGTTGCCTCAAGGGGAAGGCCAGGCTGGCCTTCCCTTTTTTGTTTTTGAACAATCGCTCGCTGGTGCTGCCAAAAACCCTGCAAGGGATCGCCGGAGGGCCAGCCGCGCCGTTACCGTCACGGCAAATTTGCCGCAGGGTCAGGTTGACTAAGGCATTTCCTCGATAAACTTCGAGATAACAGCTGCGGTGGTGACGCCCTCACGGCCATGCTCCATTGCGGACGCAGAAAGCGCGTTTCGACGGTCCCCGGAGAGACGGATAGAACAGTATGAGAAAACCGACGCGATGGGAAGCAGGCGCCGTTGCGGGTTTCCTGCTCGTGTACACCGTCATTTCTGTGTTCGCCAAGCCGGGCCGAGCCCTTACGGCGTTCTCCGATGTGAGCGGGGCGGGCCTGTGGCTGATCGCCGTTGCCGTGTTGTTGTGGGCGGGGTTTACGCACCAGGGGCGTACGCGCTGGTTCTGGTTCCTGATGGCCTTTGGCGCGGCGCTGGTAGGGGCGAACTTGGCCGCCTGGCTATACTACGAGGTGATCACCGGCCGCGAGACTCCAAATCCGTTCTGGGCGGACATCCCGCTGTTCCTTCAACCCGTACCGATGATGGCCGCGGCGGCCATGCGGCCGGGATCGCGCCAGCGCGAGCAGAAATTCCTTTTGAGCACTCTGAATTTCCTGATTCTTCTTCTCTGGTGGGTCTACCTTTACATGTTTTTGGTGTACCCCAACGAATACGTCGTGATGGATCAGGCGGTGTACAACACGTACTATTTTTCACTTTTCGTCGTGGAGTTCGCGGTGCTGATGTCCGTGCTCGGCGGGATGGCGCTGGTGGCGGAAGGCGCCTGGCGCAAGATCTATTGGCATCTGTTTGCCGCGAGCGCGCTGTACTTGCTGTCGTATCAGTGGTTGAACGCGGCGCTCAACCGCAATGAGTATTACAGCGGAAGCATCTACGATGTGCCGGGTTATGCGGCGATCTGCTGGCTCATCCTGATTGCCGTGCGCGCCCGCCGCGTGCCCTCGGAAAAGCTGGCGGGAACCGAGAAGCAGCGCGAGTCGGATGTGTCCGGTTTCCTGGCTGTGCTGGCGGTGCTGTCGCTTCCCGTCATCGGGCTTTGGGTGCTGCTTCTGCTCCCGGAAGCAAGCGGGCTGCGGCCGTTTCGCGTTACGGTAACGCTGATTGGGATCATGCTGGTGGCAGTGTGCGTCTTCCTGCGGCAAATGCTGCTGGCGCGGGAAATGACCAGGCTGCTCGGCGAATCCAAAGAGAATCTCGAGCGGCTGCAACTTGCGCAGAGCCAGTTGTTGCAGCAGGAACGATTGGCGGGAATCGGCCAGCTCGTATCCGGAGTGGCCCATGAACTGAACAATCCGCTGACCGCGGTCATGGGCTACTCCGACCTACTGAAGGAAGAAGCCAAGGAAAGCGAGGCGCGCCAAAAACTGGAACGGCTGGGAACCGAGGCGCGCCGCATGAAGAGAATTATCGACAACCTGATCAGCTTTGCGCGGCCGCTGCAAAACGGGCGAAAGCCGTTGGACATTGCCACCGTCGTGCGCGATTCGCTGATGCTCTGCGAGTACCAATGGAAAAGCGCGGGAATCCATTTTGAATTGAACTTTGCCTCGAACTTGCCGCGGATTGCCATCAACGAAGGGCAGTTCAAGATGGTTTTCGTGAATCTGTTCACCAACGCGGCGCAGGCGGTCGAGCAAGCGCCGGAAAAGAAAGTCGTGGTCGAAGGCAACCTGGAGGCCAAGAAAATTGTGCTGCGCTTTCGCGACACCGGGCCTGGTTTCAGCGATCTCGACCGCGTGTTCGATCCCTTTTATTCCACCAAACCCATTGGCCAAGGCACGGGATTGGGCTTGAGCATGTGCTACGGCACCGTCAGAGAGCATAACGGCAACATCTACGCGCAAAACCTGTACCCGCACGGCGCCGCCGTCACCATCGAGCTTCCGGCACCTTAGAAAATCCCCGGAGCCTCTTCGAGCACAGCCAACCTGCCCTGCGTCCAGGACTGGAGACAGCGGATTTTGCCCTTGCTAGCTGGATATGTCCGCGACGAGTTTTCATCCGTCAGTTGGACAGCAGTGGTTTGGGGGCACAAGCGGGGCGTCGAGCGCGTGCTGACTCGACGACAGCGGGACGCCCCGCGCGGCAAGCCGAGGCCATTCGCGGCAAAGAGGCGGATAGACGTAGGCTTCATTTCTGGTAGAGTGCTTGCCAAACAAAGCCCAGGCAGAAGTCGGGATCGGCAAGATCTGGAGAACACGAGCAACCACACAAATCCTGCAGAGGTCCGGTTTGGTTTTATCCAGAGCACTTTCGCCTGTTTCATCGATCGGCCCTGCCGCGCCGCATCTCCGCAGGCTTCCGGATCGTGCCTGCCGGGCCCTAGGTCTTGCGACAAAAGAAGTAATGCCCGCCAAACCGGCGCCTTCTATCCCGCGCTCAAGAACGGAGGGTTACGGCGCATCTGGCAAGTCGGCCAATCAGCAATATTGCTGGGAGGGCCAGAGTCATCGCGGAGGTGAGGATAAGTACAGGGAAATGAATTGGTTAGAATGGGAGGGGGGAATCGCTGGGCTTTGCAAGGTGTAATATTTGCAGGCTTTTGTGCGTACTAGGCTATGGAAACGCAGAGACCAGGCCGCATGAGCGCCCCGGGAATAACCGAGCCGACCGAGGCGATTGCCCGTGCCAGGGCGGGCGACGCGGAGGCGTGGGGCGAGCTTTACCGGGATTATGCTCCGGCGATCTTCCGTTTCTGTAGGCGTGCCATGCCGACCCGCGAAGACGCGGAAGACGCCACGATGGAAATTTTCATGAAATTGAAAAAGAAGCTCAGCCAGTACGACACAACGCGGTCGTTCTCCGCGTGGCTGTACAAAGTGGCCGCGAATCACTGCTGGGACATATTGCGGCGGCGGAGAATTCGCCAGGACAAAGAAACCGAAGACGTGGAAAGCGTTCCGCTCGAGCATCCCGAACCGAGCCAACTCGAAAAACTGATCGAGCAGCGCTCGGGCGAAGAAGTGCGGAAGGCGCTCGAAAAAATGGGCGCCCGGGCGCGTATGGCGCTGGTGATGCGCTATTACTCGGACATGAGTTACGACGAAATTGCCGATGCGCTAGGAGTGCGCCGCGCCTTTGTCGGCGTGGTGTTGCTGCGCGCGCGGCATGAACTGCGGCAGGCGCTGGAAGGCAACACGGCGGTCGCGGCAGGAGGGGCTTCATGAGCGAAACCGAAGAAAAGATAAAGCATCTGGACGAGATGACCTGCCTGCTGTACCTCGAGCGGCAGTTGGACCGCGCGCGAGGGCTGGAAGTTTCCCTGCACACACAAGAGTGCCAGAGCTGCCGCACCCTGCTGCGAGCGCTCGAGCGCGAATCGCGGCTGCTGACCCGGGCGATGTTCGAGGACAACGAACCGCTGCCGTCGCGGCTGGCGCAGTTCCAGGAGGCGGCGCGGCGCTCCATGCAATGGATCTGGGCACTGGCGTTTGGATTGGCGGCAACCGGCGTGTATGCCCTGTATACGGAATACATCGAACCCTGGCAGAGGCAATTGCACGAGGCAGGCTTCAACGGAACGAATCTGCTGGGCCTGCTGATTTTCCAGAGCCCCTTCTGGAAAGGATGGCAATCCGTGATCACACTTCTGGAGTTTTTGGCGGTGGCGACCCTGGGTGGCCTGGGCTTGATGTTCCTGAGGCGGCGGATTCGCCGTGGGTCCGCGCTGGCGCTGGTATTTGCGAGTTTGTGCGCGGCGCTGCTCGCGCCGGCGCAGGCTTCCGCCACGGAATTCCGCAAGGGCGACCGCATCACGATCGGGAAGGACGAAGTCGTTCACAGCGACCTGTACGTTGCCGGCGGGCAAATCCGCATCGGCGGCACGATCGAAGGCGATTTGGTGGTTGCAGGCGGAGACGTGGAAGTGTCGGGCCATGTTTTGGGAGACATGCTTTCGACCTCCGGGCAAGTCAGGATGACCGGCCAGGTGGATGGAAGCATTCGCGGTTATGCGGGGAACATTACGATCAAAGGCAAAGTGGGGCGCAACGTGATGTCCTTTGGGGGTGACGTGAACCTTGATCACGACGCCCTCATCAGCGGAAGCGTCACCACGGGCTCGGGGCGGTTGTCGCTTGATGGGCACGTCGGGCGCGACCTTCTCGCTTTTGCCGGTCAGTCGAACATTTCGGGGGATATCGGCGGGGCGGCGAAGATCTACGGCGGTGAACTGAACATTGATTCCTCGGCGGACATCAGGGGGCCCGTTGATTTCGAAGGAGATAAGGAACCTCAAGTCTCGGCGCAGGCCAAGCTGGCCTCGCCCGTTCACTTCGTGAAACACACGCGCGGCCCAAACTATTCGAACCCGCACTACTACGTCTGGCAGGTCATCTGGATGGCTGCGTTCATCCTGTTTGGCCTGGTGCTCTACTCGCTGATGCCGAAGTTTTCGCAAGAGGCGGTGAAATCCGCGGAGCAATATGGCGCTGCTGCGGGGCTCGGAGTGCTGGTGCTATTTGGCGTGCCCATCGCTGCATGCATTGCGTGCGTCACCGTTGTGGGTTTGTTCATCGGCATCTCCACGCTGTTTGTCTGGTTTGCGGCCCTGTACTTCGCCCAGATCGTCGTGGGAACCGTTGTTGGGCAATGGCTGATGGGCCGCACCGGCGAATTCTGGCCGGTCGTCGGAAGGATGGCCGTGGGGGTAGTGATTGTGCGTGTGTGCACCACCATTCCGGATGTGGGCGGCTGGGTGAAGTTCGTAGCCATTCTGTGGGGCATCGGCGCGATTTCGCTGGCGGTTTTCCGAAGGTTCCAACCCGTGCCTGCCCGAGGCGTGACCGTTCCTCCCGGCGCGCAGCCCTTGCCGCCAAATACAACCGTCGGCGGGCCGCTGCCGGCGTGAAGGCAGCTTTCCGCTTCGAGCTGTGAGTTAAGTCATAAGTTGCAAGTCAAACGGGCTTCCCGAAATACCGGGGAGCCCGTCGGCTTCTCGGGCTCGAAGCGCGCCGAGGGCGCAAGCTTGCGGTGGAGTCGCCGCCTACGCCGCTGGCCTTTGGGCACGCCGCTCGAGGAGAGCCGGGGCGACAAGGGAAGTTGCCATCCTCCCCGCCCTTAGAGAAGAGATTCCGACAAGATCTAGTTTGGTTTGCACCAGAGCACTTTCGGCGGGTTCCTGTTTCATCGATCGGCCTTACCGCGCCTGATCTCCGCAGGCTTCCGGATCGGGCCTGCCTGGCCCTAGGTCTTGCGACAAAGAAACTAGACACCAAAAATCTGGGCCTTATATCCTCGTTCTCAAGAACGGAGCCTTACCCATCTGGCAAAGCGGGGCTTGAGGGTATGCTATCGTAGCTGGTTTCCGGGCGGGTTGCCTGGAGCAGAGGCGCAATCCTGGGAAAGAACACGACCAATTCGAGTGGCGCCGCGGCGGAGGAATGGGCAAGGCGGACCGCGAAATCTGCCGAGAGGAGGTATGAGCCTTTCGAAGATGACCTGCATGGGCGCGCGCGCGACTCGGAAACCAGCGACGAGGAAACTCGAAGCGAATCCGCCAAGGCCTCGATGAAAGAAGTGTTTGGCCCCGGCGGATTCCTCGAGAAATGTATGAAGGGTGGTTTCGACCGCTCCGTCGTAAGCTCCGACTACGAATACCGCGCCGCGCAATTGGAGATGGCGGAAGTGGTCCACGATGCGTTCGCAACGCATCGTCACGCGATCGTGGAGGCCGGCACCGGAACGGGCAAGACGCTCGCGTACCTGATTCCGGCGATTTCGAGCGGGCGTCGTGTGGTGATCTCCACGGCAACGAAATCGTTGCAAGAGCAGCTCTTTCAAAAAGATATTCCGTTTTTGCGGAAACACTTTGCGCCGAACTTGAAAGTCGCGCTGATGAAAGGGCGGTCGAACTTTCTGTGCATTTCGAAGCTGAACCAGATGCAGGACCAGTCGCTGCTGAAGGGCATTGACGAAATGGATTATTTTCGCCAGATCAAGGATTGGGCCAAGCTGACGGAGACGGGCGATCGCACGGAGCTTACTTTCTTGCCGGATGATTCGGAATTGTGGGGACGCCTGGACGCGCGGCGTGACAGTTGCACGGGGCAGAAATGCCCGTCGTTCAATCCGTGCTTTGTGACGGGAATGCACCAGCGGGCCAAGGAAGCCGACCTGATTATCGTGAACCATCACCTTTTCTTCGCCGATCTGGCGCTGAAGCAGGACGACTTCGGCAGCATCTTGCCGGAATATTCGGCAGTGGTGTTCGACGAGGCGCATGAGATGGAGGATGTAGCCAGCGACTATTTCGGACGGCAAGTTTCAAACTTCCGGTCCGAGGAACTGGCGCGAGACACCGACCAGACGCTGCGGCTCCTCGCCCGAGGCACCCCTTCGTTGCTGCGGAAAACGCAGCGCATCCGCGAGCGCAGCCGCAGCTTTTTCGAGCTGTTTCCGCCCCGCGAGGGGAAGTTTTCGTTTTTGCGGCGGGAGCGCGAAGCATTCCTCGAGCAGCACCGCGAAGCGTACGATGCGCTCCTCTCTTCCCTGAAAAGCCTGGAAACCGAAATGGCCGCGCAAACCGACAAACCGGAAGAGCTCGTGCGGATGGCACGGCGCAGTTTCGAGCTGCGGCAAGAACTCATGTTTTTATTCGAATCGAATGAAAAGAATTTCGTGTATTGGTACGAACGCAGGAATAAAGGAGTTTTCCTGACGGCAACGCCCATCGATGTGAGCCAGATTCTGCGCGAGCGGCTGTTCGAACAGTTCGACACGGTAATTCTGACTTCGGCGACGCTCACGGTGGGCGGGCGGTTCGACTACGTCCGGCAGCGGTTTGGGCTCGATCACGCCAAGGAGCGCAAGCTGCCACCGGAATTCGACTATCCGAGCCAAGCGTTGCTGTATTTGCCGCGGAAAATGCCGGATGTGCGTGACCCCGGTTTTTCGTCAAAAGCCGCCGATGAAATCGTCCAATTGCTGGACCACAGCCAGGGACGGGCGTTTTGCCTGTTCACCAGTTATACGCAGATGAAGGATCTGTACGAACGGGTACGCCTGCGCGTGTCTTTTCCGCTGCTCTTGCAGGGAACCGCGCCGCGCTCGGCGCTGCTGGAGCGGTTCAAAAACACAGAAGGGGCGGTACTGTTCGCCACCGCCAGCTTCTGGCAAGGCGTGGATGTGCCGGGCGAGCAGTTGTCGTGCGTAATCGTGGACCGGCTGCCGTTTGCCGTGCCGAGCGATCCGGTCGTGGCCGCGCGAGTCGAAGCTCTGCAAGATGAAGGACGCAACGCGTTTGCGGAATTTCAAGTGCCGCAGGCGGTGTTGTCTCTGAAACAAGGATTCGGGCGGCTGATCCGGACGAAAACCGATCGCGGCGTGCTGGCGCTGCTCGATACCCGCATCCAGCGCATGCCCTATGGTAAGATTTTTCTGGAGTCGCTGCCGCGCTACCGCGTGACGTACGAATTGACGGACGTGGCCCGGTTTCTGGACGGGGAGAAAGCGGCCGATCCGGCAAGTCCCGCCTGAAGCGCTATGAACAAGCAATCCGGTGAAGCGGCGACGCCATTGGGAGCGACATGTTTCAAGTCAGCGTGGAAGAAACGTTTTCCGCCGGGCACGCCCTCCGCGGCTACCAGGGTAAGTGCGAAAACCCGCACGGGCACAACTACCGGGTGCGGGTGACCGTGGAAGGGCCGCAGCTTGACTCCATCGGCTTGCTGGTGGATTTCGTGCAAGTGAAACAGATTATTCGCGAAGTCATGGGGCGGCTGGATCACCGGTTCATGAACGACCTCGAGCCTTTCCAAAGCGTGAATCCGTCGGCGGAAAACGTGGCCAAGTATTTTTACGAAGAGATTAGCAAGCAATTGAAGGGCATGCCGCCGGGCGCGAAGGTGACCGACGTGGTTTTGTGGGAGACCGACACGAGCCGGGCGCAGTACCGGCCGGGAAGTTAGCCGGCGCGACCGCCGAAGCGCGTGGATGGGGAGACGCGGGTGAGTCCGAGGTCATAAAATGAACCGCGCACTTCTTATCATCCTCGTTCCCGCCATCCTGGTTGCCTTGGGCTACGTTTTGGTGTTCCGCCTCCTAGGGCTCTCCCCGGGTTATCTGCGATTCATCCTGGGAGGCGCGGTTTTTCTCGGCGCTGCTTATTGGCTGTGGCCCAAAGGGCCGAGAGGAGCACAAAAGGCGTAAGGCAATCCGCCCGCGCATCTTTCCGCTATGTTCGTCACTGAAATCTTCAAATCGATCCAGGGCGAAGGCACGCGCGCCGGTTTGCCGTGCATCTTTGTGCGACTGACAGGCTGCAACCTGCGGTGCACGTGGTGCGATACGGCCTATGCCTTTCACGGCGGAAAGAAGATGAGCGTCGAGGAGGTTCTGGCGCGCGTGGACGCGTTGGCGTGCCGCGGCGCGGCGGGAAGAGGCCGAGAACCCGCCTTGCCGCTGGTCGAGTTGACGGGTGGGGAACCGCTGCTCCAGGAGGAGATTTACCCGCTAGCGGAGGACTTGCTGGCGGCGGGTTATACGGTGATGATCGAGACGAGCGGAGAACGATATATTGGGCGGCTGCCGAGGGAAGTGATCAAGATTGTAGACGTAAAATGCCCGGATTCGGGCGAGCCGGGTACTTTCGATCTGAACAATCTCGACGCGCTAATGCAGAACGATGAAGTGAAATTTGTGCTTGCGACGCGGTGCGATTACGAATTTGCCCGGGAGTTCACCGAGCGACACGGCTTGCTCGGGAAAGTGCGTGAGGTTTTGTTTTCTCCCGTGTTTGAAGATCCCCAGGGAAAATGGCCAGGGCTCGAGCCGCGGCTTTTGGCCGAGTGGATTCTCGCGGACGGCCTGCGGGTGCGGCTCGGACTGCAATTGCATAAGTTTATTTGGGATCCGGCAACCAAGGGAGTGTGAGAGGAGCTAAGAAAGTATGAGGAAAATGAAGCGAACAGGAGTGGAATTCCAACGGTGAGGTAGGAATGACCGTTTCAGAAAAAGCGGTGGTGCTGTTGAGCGGTGGCATGGACTCTTGCGTGAGCACGGCCATCGCGCGCGAACGGCATGGCACGGGGAATATCGCCTTGCTTCATGCCGGCTATGGGCAAAGAACCGAGCGGCGCGAGCGCCGGGCTTTCGAGGCCATTGCCGACTTCTACGGCGTGCGCGAACGGCTGGTCGTCGAGCTCCATCATTTTCGAGCGATCGGGGGGTCGGCGCTCACGGACCAAAAAATCGCCGTGCCGGAAAAGGAACTGGGCGCGCCTGGACCACACGGCAGGGCGATTCCCGTGACCTATGTTCCTTTTCGCAATGCGCACTTTCTTTCCGTGGCCGTGAGTTGGGCGGAGGTGCTTGGCGCAGGCGCGATCTACATCGGCGCGGTGGCGGAAGACAGCTCCGGATATCCGGACTGCCGGCCGGAGTATTACCGGGTGTTTCAGGAATTGATTCGCGTCGGGACGCGACCGGAGACGCACGTGGAGATCGTGACGCCGGTCATCGAGATGAAAAAGAGCGAGATTGTCCGGCGCGGCCTCGCGTTGGGCGCGCCGCTCGATCTGACCTGGTCGTGTTATCAGCAAGAAGAAACCGCCTGCGGCGTTTGCGACAGTTGCCTGCTGCGGCTGCGTGCGTTTGCCGAGGCCGGAGCGAGCGATCCCATTCCGTACCGTCGCGCCGTTTCTGTGGGCGGGAGCAGACTTGGAATCCGGCGCTAACAAGAGAGATAATGGGGCGAAAAACGGTTCGGGCACTCCGGACCACCTCCCCGTGAAAAAGGAGAATGGAGCATGAAGATTCTCAATCAGTCAGTAATGGGGGCGGCAATTCTCGCGGCGGCCCTGTTTGCGGTACTGGCGCCGCGCGCGTCGGCCCAGACCGGCACCGTCGGCGGCCAAATCATGGACGTCAACGGGAAGCCCTGGGCCGGTTTGACCGTACAGGTGGTGAGCGATCAAGGCGCGAAACAGACGGCCAAGACCGACACCGACGGCAAATACAACATTTCCGGCCTGCGCAGCGGAATTTATACCGTCACCATCACCGCCTTTCCGCCACCAAACGACAAGCAGCCGCCCTATGAATTCGCGAAGGTACGCGTAGAAAGCGGAGGAGAGGCCAAGGCGGACGCCAATTTCAAAGACATCATGGCCAAGCAAGGCGCGGCCGCCCAGGAACAGGTGAAGAAGCAGGAAGAGGCCAAAACCAAATTCGAAGGCATGAAGGCGCACTTTCTTGCGGGGAACGCGATTCTCGAGCAGCAGAAAGCCGCGAAGGCCGAGTTGCAGAAAGCGCCCGCGGATCAGCGCGACGCCGCCAAGCAGAAGCTCTCGGACCTTACCGATCAGGCGGCGAAGGAATACAAAGCAGCACAGGAATCCGCCAGCGAGAAAGATACCAACCTGCACCTGCTGTGGGCCAAGCTCGGCGAAGCCTACGACACCGGTGGACGCAACGAAGAAGCGGCGCAGGCTTATCAGCAGGCCATTGCCTCCAAGCCGGACGCGCCGGGCTATTACAACAACCTCGGCAACGTGCTGGCGCGGATGGGGAAAATCGACGAAGCCAAGGCGGCTTACACGAAGAGTGCGGAGCTCGATCCGACGAACGCCGCGACCGCGTGGAGAAACTTTGGCATCAGCTTGTACAACGCAAACCGCCTGGGCGATGCGGTAGAACCGCTGCAGAAGTCGGCGGAGCTCGATCCCAAGAACGCCCAGACCTGGTATTTGCTGGGCGCTTCCCTGGTATACAAAATGACGCTAAAGAAGGTCGGCGATAAGGAAGTGCCGGAGTTTGCGCCCGGAACCATTGAAGCTTATCAGAAGGCCATCGAACTGGATCCCAACGGAACCTACGGACAACAGGCCAAAGCCGGCCTCGAGCAGTTGCAGCAAATGGCGCCGGGCATCGACCTGAAGGTGAACGTAAGGAAAAAGAAGTCCTAAGCGCGAAATTCGGGCGTCGCGAGGCCGGTTCCGTCATGCGGATCCGGCCTTTTGTTTTGGCTTAGCCGGACGCGCTGGTCGCGGCCCGCCGCTGCTGACGGGTTGTGACGGACACGATTTCCCATGGTGCGTTGGATGGCGAAGCCGCCGAATCCTCGGTAGAATGGTGCACTAAGCGAGCGTTTCTTTGCCGGGGCATGCGACGGCGCGTTTCCGACAGGAGCTATGCCGATGCTGACATTTAAGGACCGCGCTACCGCGCCCAAGCACGTTCTTGTCCGGCTTCTCGACGCGGAATCGGTTTTGCTTAATCTGGAAACCGAACGCTACTTCGGTCTGGATGAGACCGGTACGCGCATGTGGCAGTTGGTGACAAATTCATCGAACCTCGACGCGGCGTACCAGGAGCTTCTTGCGGAATACGATGTCCAGCCGGAACTGCTTCGCGAAGACCTGACGGAACTCGTCGGGCGGCTGGTCGAAAACGGCCTGCTGCAAATCTTGCCCGCCGATGCTGGAAAGCTTGCGGAGGTTTAGCGCGCTCGGACGCCCTGCGCAAGCGCTGTTTCTGCGCGCGCTCGGGATGCTGCCGCTGGTTTCCCTGAGTTTAAGGCTGCGCGGTTTTCATCCGACGCGAACCACACTCAAACGAAAACTTGCTCACTCGCTTGCTCAGGAGGACAGCGAGTCGGTGGATAAGCAGGCCGCTTTGACCGCGCGCATGGTCCACGCGGCGGACCGGCACGGCATGGTTCATCCTTCGTGCCTTGCGAAATCTCTCACACTGTGGTGGCTGCTCGGCCGGCAGGGGATCACCTCGAGGCTGCGCATCGGCATTCGCAAAGAAAACGGGAAATTGCAGGCTCACGCCTGGGTCGAGCGCGAGGGCACTGCGCTCGATGAGCCGGAGGAGCTGCACCGTCACTACGCTGCCTTTGACCAGGAGCTCGCTCGCCTGCCCGAGGAAGAGCGCTCGGCCGGTGAGTAGCTAGGCGGCAGACGCCTCGAGCAAATCCGAATCAAATGCTGGTGACCCCGAAGGTCAGGGCACGTCTCGAACGCGGAGCGGGAGCCGGCAGCTCCACGGTGAGCGAAACCTCGCTTTTGTTGCGCAAAACGCCGAGCTTCACGTTCTGGCCCTGGTTCTTTTCTTTCGCTCCGTGCTTCACGGCCAGTTTTCCGCGCAAGTCGCCGACCGTGCGGACCCGATCCCCGTCGACGGAAGTGATGACGTCGCCGGCCTTGAGGCCTGCTTTCTCTGCGGGAGACCCGGGATGCACGTCGCGAACTAAAATGCCTTCCCCGTCTGGCGCCCCAAAGAACGAGCCGAGCTGCCCGTTGAGGTCCTCCGCCTCAATGCCGAGGCGCGGCTGCGCGCCCATCGGGAACCGGCCGCCGTCCCATTCCATCGGCGGGATCACCGGGATTTCCGGCATGTCGAATGTGAAGCTCCCGGGAGCGCCCGGCCCCGGAGTAAGGACCTTGAAAGAGTGGCGCCGTTCCTCGCCCTTACCAAGCGTCACACTCACCGCTTGCGCGCGACCATCGCGCCACACCGTGAGCTGGACCGTTCGCCCGGGGGGAATTTCACGAATCATGCGGCGAAATTGCAGAGCGCCTTCGATGCGTTGCCCATTGATTTCCGTCACCACGTCGTTTTCCTGAAGGCCCGCCTTCGCCGCCGGGCTGTCAGGAACGATGGAACTAACGACTACGCCGCGTTCGGCGGGAAGCTTCAGGTCCTTGGCGGTTTCGCTCGTGACCTCGTGAAGTTCCACGCCGAGCCAGCTGGCCTCCTCCCCGTCGAGCAATCCGACCGCGCCGTCGTCGTCACCCCCGAGCGCCGGAAGAGCTTTCAGCTGATCGATGGCCTGGCCGTGCTCGGCGAGAGCCATTTGCGAGGAAACCACCCGGGCGAGTTTCGCGGCTTCATCGTTGCGCCCCGCAAGTTTTGCCTGCAGCTGCTCGAGCTTCTGCTCCAACCGGGCGAGCGTCGATTCCGCCGGACAAGCTGTCTCGGGGTTGGCTGGAGGGGCAGGCAGGGCGACCAACGCCAGCCCGAGTGCTCCGACTCCTCCGGTGACCAAAAGGTTGCGTATGTTCATCTTCGTCCCATCCTCTCGAGCACTTAGACGCAGCCCCGAGGAAATCGTCAGACGCTTGATCGCAGCGCAATCAAGCGGATGCCCCCATTCACCGTGCGGAGATGAATGGGAACTCCGCCCCCGCCGAGTTTGCCGTGCATTTCTCGCGGGCGCTCGGTGCTCTCCATGGTTATGGGCAGTTCGGAATAGAAGTTTCCATTCAGGCATTTTGCTTCGATTTCGGCCTGCAGGTCGGACGGCACCGCGATGACCAAGGACCCGTTGGTCGTTTCCGCGCTCGCACCGGCCTTGTCCGGCGCGTGGGCAAGCTCCAGGCGCACGTTTCCGTTGGTGGTTCGGGCGTGAACGTTCCCGCCGGCCTCGAACACCTCGATGTCTCCGTTCACGGTATGCAGGTCTTCCAGGTTATCCAGCCCGGCAATGCGCAGCGTGCCGTTGACCGTGCCGACATGTTCGACGTGCACGCGGTGCGGGACATGAATGGTGTATGCCACCGCGACTTCCACTCCCTCGTTCTGCGGATACCGCGTCGTAACCGCGATTGCATCCGGGCGCGCCTCGACCTCAATCGACACGCGTTCGAGATCGCTTTGCTGGTGCTTGGCGGTTTTTACCGCGTGAATCTCGACTTCGTTGCGATCCCAGCCCTGCACGTCAACCGGGCCGTTGACGTTCTGCAATTCGAACGTGCCGCAGGGCTGAAGCGGATAGGTCTGATCAAAATCCTTGCTGATGGCATAACCGGAAGTGGCCGAAAGTGCGCCCACAAGAGGAAGGCAAAAAGCAAAAACTGTCGCGCGGAAACCGTGACGTGACATACGTTCTACCTCCATGAATCTGCAACTGCGGAACCGAGGACCCAAACAAAAAAAACCGCTTGCGTTCCGAACGCCGGCCGCTCAGCGCGTCAACTGAAAATCGAATTTGACTGTCGAAATCACCTCGCACGGCTTGCCATTCATCCGGGCCGGTTTTGCGCGCCACCGCTTCACCGCATCGATGGCGGCGTCGGCCAACACCGGCTCGCCTTCCAGAACCTTTTGCACCTCGACGCTGCCCTCCCTCGTGAGCTTCACCTGCAGGGTTACAAAACCGTGGATTCCCGCGCGCTGGGCAAGCGCCGGATAGAAAGGGGTAGGTCGATACGTGAGGCGCTTCAGAAAATCATCCGGATCCTGCGTGACGCTCCCGCGGAAAGTCAGCTCCAGGCTGGTGATCCAGTTCTCGAGCCAATCGCCGCTGTTGATCAGTTGGTCGGGCTGCGGCCGATATTGCGGATTCGCCGTGTCCGCAGCCGGCCACATCGACGGGAAAGAAACCGCAGCAAGCCCGGCTTCGGTCAGACGCTTGTTGAGGCGCTCGGCTTGCTCGCGCATGAGCGATTCACGAAGGGCAACCTGGGAATCGATGTACTGGAGATGGATTTTGCCAGCCGTGGTGCGCAGTTTCAGAGGCGCGCCGCCGCCGTTCAAAACCGCAACGGCGTGGACGGGACCGACTCCGTTCAGCGGCGGCCCCTGCCTGATCAGATGCAGAGCGGCGTCGGCTTCGATGTGCTGCTCGGTCCCGTTAGCCACCAGCGCATCGAGGTTTGCCGCGAGGTTTCGCGGAAGATAGACAATGATGTCTCCGGTGCCGGAAGCAAGTTGCGAAGGGCCTTCGAGGTGCACCGGTCCGTTTCCGGCCGGAGTGGGATTAATCCAGGCGGTGATGCTTCCACCAGAGGTCGCGGCTTGCACGGCGCCCGACGCGCCCGTCACGCAAATGCTGCCGCCGCTCGATTCCACTTCCATGGGCCCGGCAACGTACATGACATGAATGCCGCCGCCGCCGGTCTGCGCGCGGACCGAACCCCGCACTTCTCCGAAATCAATCTGGCCGCCACCGGTCCGCACGTTTACAAAATTTTCCGCCCGGCCCACGGCAATGTTGCCGCCGGCCGTTTCCAGATCCGCCCTTCCCGCAATTTTCCCCGCGCGAATGTGCCCGCCGCCGCTGTGCAAGGAAGCGTCCCCGCTGATGTTGCCTGCGTTGATGTGCCCCCCGGCGGTAAAGGCGGTGAGGTCTCCCGCAACATCGAGGACCTTGATGTGGCCGCCCTCGGTTTCCAACCTGGCGACCGGACGCCCGTGCGAAACTTCCCGCAGTCCTACTCGGCCTATTCGTCCCGCGGAAATGTTTCCGCCCTGCGTTTTCAGAAGCGCGGTTCCGCCGATGTCCCCCGTCGAGATATCGCCCGCGCCGGTATTGATTTCCACGTTGTAATTGTGCGGGACAGCAATCTCGAATTGCACCCAGAACTGCGCATTCGCGTAATGCGCGGTCTGCGGGAAGAGCACGCTAGAGATTTCCGCTCCCGTCGAAGAGGTTCCCGTCTTCAGGGAATAGTTATTCAGCAGTTGCGTCGCAAGCGACCCTCGCGCGTCGGTTTCGACGTGCACCGTATAGCGCACCACCGCAGGAGCGCCGGGCTCGAGTTGCGTAACGTTGACCGAGCCGAGATCCGCCGTCAGGCGCAACGTCAGCCCATCTTTCGTTGGCAGCAAGCCGCTGCGAAAGATGGAGGTGCGCGGCGCGCCCGGCTGGCCGGGATTTTCCGGTGAAGCCGCGGGTAATCCCGCCGGGAAGGGGAAGGCCAGGGTTGAAAATGGCGCGGTAAAAAAAAGTCCCGCGAGCGACCAAAACAGCCCAAGCCGGCCCGCTCGGAGCGAAGTCTTGCGATCGAAATTCAAATTCATCACGAGGTCAGTTTCCTCGTCCCTTCGATGGCCAGCCTCGATTACTGCGTTTCCCGAGGGCCAATCTGCCGCAAAGCAGCCGCGCTGCGCAGCCGAACGTAGGGGTTGGGGTCACGGCGCTGCAACTCCTGAAGCACTTTCACCACTTGCTCGAACGAGGCGTCTTCTCCGGGCGCTGGCGCTGCCACCGGCGCTTGCGGCGCGGCTTCGGTATCTGGCGGTCCGTTATCGAGCGAGCCCACGAGCAAATTCACCGCTTCCACGCGCACGCCGGGATTGCCGTCATGCTCGAGCGCATCGAGCAGGACCTGCCGCACATCGTCTTCCCCTGCCGTGTCGCGCAAAGCTTCCAAAGCCTTCATGCGCACCGCCGGATTCTGGTCCTTGCGCGCCGCGTTGAGCAAGGCGAGGCGAACCTGTTGGTCACGCACCGCCGCCTTCAGGGCATCCAGGCAGTCCAGGCGTACCCCGGCATCGAATCGCTCGCTGTTTTCAACCATATATGTCAGCACCTGACGCACATTCGAGTCGTCCGCTCTGCCCGTTAGGACCATGGGCTGTTCGGCGCTGAGTTGCAATTGAACGGTGGGAGAGTCAGAACCCGGCGACGGCGAGACGGTCAAGCCACTGACCACCATGTTAGAAAGCTGATCGGGCGTCAGCGGCTGACGGGCGCGCACGTTCAGGGCCTGCCCGGTATTGCCCGAATTCTGCTCGAGCCAGGGAACCAGTTGCGCTCCCGCGAGGCCTCCGACGAGCACCAGCAGCGCACCGCTCCAGACCGGCCGCAGCGCCATCCAGCGGCGCAGCCAGCCGAAAGGCCGCCATCGTTCCTGAAGCGGCGGTGCGGAAAGATCATCCAGCGCCTCTTCGAGTTCGCTGCGGCATTGGGAAAGAAGGATTCCGGAAGCATCCAGCTTATCGGCGGATTGCGGAGCGGAAAGCAGCGCCGCGTGAAATGCCTTTTCTTCGGCGAGCTGCTCGGAGCACGCTTGGCAGCTGGCCAAATGCGTTTCTATGCTCTCGCGCTCGTCCTCGCTGACTTCTTCGCAAACATAAAAAACCAAAAGCGGAGCGATATCCTTGCAGCCCGTTCTCTTTTCAAAGGCACTCATCGCAAACCTCCCAACTCGTTGCGGAGTTTGCGGGTGGCGCGGAATAGCGAATTCTTCACCGTCTCCTCGGTAGTGCCAAGCGCGTCGCCGATGGCGCGGAGCTTCAGGCCCTGATAGTGCTTCATTTCAAAAACAACGCGCTCGCGGGGGGACAGGCGTTCCATGGCGAGGGCAATGCGCGCTTTGATCTCCTGACCCATCATGGAGCGCTCCGGGTCCAGTGTTGGCCGGTGCTCGCGCTGGCGTTCAAAAAAATCGCTGATGCCCTCTTCGTGATGGTTGGGATGGAGCTCCGGCGCTTGATCTTCGGGGCGGGCTTGCCGGCGGCGCAGGTGATCCAGGCAGACGTTGGTCACGATGCGGTAGAGCCAGGTGTAGAAGCTGCATTCGAAGCGGAAGCGATGCAGGTTGCGGTAAACCTTGAGGAAAGCCTCTTGATAAACGTCGCGGGCGTCTTCCGGCCGCTTCATCAGGTTCAGCGCCAGGCGCAGCACGTCGCGGTCGAAGCGGCGAACCAATTCCTCGAAAGCGACACGGTTGCCGGCCTGCGCTTCCGCCACCAGTGCGCGCTCGTCGAGATGAGCCAAAGAGGTCACCGAGGCTAGGGCGGCATTGCTGCTGCCCGAGCAACCGTTTTCATCGGCCAAGGCTAAAGCCCATTGGGGGAGCTGCATTTTTCGCTTTCTTTTCGTGCGCGGCCAACTTAGCGATTGCAGAACAACGGTTTACGGCATAACTCTGCATTTCGATTGAGGCTGGCTGCCGCGGGTACCACCCAAATTGGACGGACTGATACCCGATCTGTGAGCGTAGCTCCCTGTGGTAACGACGTCAATCCTGTGGATTTTGTTTCGAAAAAGTGAGTGGAGAAGATCTTGGTTCTCTTGTGGTTCCGTTCCGGTTCGCCTCCCCGTCGAGATATCGGGTGGTTTCCTCAGGTGATGGCCCCGGGCGAAGCGCTCTCCCCGCCCGCGTTCATGGCATTCAGCCGCCAGGCGGCCAAAGGCCAGGCAAAGAGCAGGACGAGCACGAGAAGGATGGCATAGCCATTTCGCTGGTAGAAGGCATCCGGCTGCGCCAGCAACTCGGAGGCTCCGCTGACAAGCGATGTCCCGCCAACCACCAGGAAGCATCCGAGCAGGTTGAAGCGCATCACGAAGCGCACGCCGAAAACGAGAACGCCGAGAAGGATCAGCCGCGCCAAAAATTGTTTGACAAAGTCAGCCGGGCTGCCCCAGCTCCCGCCAACCACCGCAAGCGCGCCAACCAAAAACAGCAAAACGCGAAGCCAGGTCGGCTTGAAGCGCGCGGCAACGAAGGAGGCGATGACCACGACATACGTGGTGACAGTCAAACCGGTCAACAGCGTTTCTCCAAAGATTGCGGCTGCCGGAAAAACCGCATCGAAGTGTGGCCCGAAGGAAACATCGAGGTTGCGATGCAAGGTCGGCCAGTGCATCGACGCTGCCTCAAGAAGCCGCTCGAGTCCCAGCAGCCCGGCGCTGCCTCCGAGGCCAACCCACAGTGCGTCGCGATAATACACGCCCGGCATTCCCGTCCAGCCCGTGAGGCGTTCTTCTCCAAATGCCACTGTGGCGTAATACCAGCCCACGCCAAAGAGCAACACCAGCCAGCCAAAAGTCAGTGGCCCGAGGAGCAACTCCTTGAAGGCCAGGACCGCGAGCCAGGCTCTGAACGGGATGGCTGTGTTGTAGAAGTTCATCCAGTTCGATATTTCCTCGTTCAGGGAAAAGAGAACATAAAAAGCAACGAGTGCCCAGGTGCCCCAAAGTGCAAGCCTTCTCCACGGAATCGCGCGGGCTGCCTCCGAGCGGAGATTTTTGAAGAAAAGAATAAGCGCGGTGAGACCTAAGCCTCCAAGCAGCACCATGGGCCCAAAAGTCAGGGCCTCGCGCGGCAGCGTCGTTTCCTCCTGCTTGCGCCGCCAGTCATCGGGGATCTTAATGAAGGTACTGAAGCCCTCGCTTGCCGGCTCGTCTTCGTCGGCGGAGCCCGAACGCCGGAAGTAAGCGCGCCGGTAATCGGTGACTTCATCGCCGAGCACCGCCACCCGAACGCGAAGGTAGGCGTGCCCGCCCGTGTCGGTTGCGGAGGAAGCCTTCCGATCGATTGGCGTGATCTGTTGCCAGGTAAGCAGATGATCGACGCGATGCGGGCGCGTTTCAGAATCGGTTTCTACCAGCGTCCACTGGCTCAGATCGAGCTTTTTTTCTTCGCGCAGATACTTTTCCGCGCGCGCAACCGCTTCTTCCTTTTTCAGGGACGCCCCGGCGGCGTCTTCGGCGATCTTGTGCTGCAGCGCCAAAAGCGAGCCATCCGGTCTGAGTTTGACGGCGTACTCCTCGGGCTGGCTGTCGCGGAAATAGCGCGCCTGCCAGATTGCCCCCGGCACTTGCCGGTCGTAAATCTCGTTAACCCGGGCGATGCCCGCACGCTCGCGAAGAAATTCGTTCGTGACCGGGTCGACGATGTCGGCAAACACCACCGCACATCGGTAAGAGCCCGGATCCACGCCGCGTGCGCGCAGGATCTGACCCGCCTTGGCGCGCGCGCTCTTTGCGTCGACCGACAGTTTCAAATAATCGCCTATCGATTCCGGCTTCAGACGCCAGACGATGAGCGCGCCAGCGATCAGGCAGGCCGCGAGAAACGCGATCATTTTGAAGCCAAGCGCATTGTAATTGCGCATCACCCCGGCGGAGGCGGCCGACGGTCGAGTAAGGGCCAGGTCCAGGTTCGGCGGCGGAGTCGCGCTGTTCCGGAGGTCTTCGGCCGCTTCGAACCCGCCGCGCACCAGGCAAGAAAGGCCGGCAAAAAGGAGCGGCGCAAACGCCGCCGCCGCCACCACCGCGCCGGACACTTTGAAATAAAGGCTGTTCGAACGGAGCAGAAACAGACCCACCAGCGAAGCATCCACCGTGTAGTGCCAGATCAGTGTCGCGAGGATTCCCCACCGCAGCATCACGATTCCCGCGACGATGCCAATCAGCCCGATTTCGATACCCCTGGTATAGGCGGGCTCCTGCGGATAATTGCTGTGCAGAAAACTCCAAAGAAATGCCGGAACAATTACGGCGAGCCATCTTGACTTCGTGAACTTGCTGAAGAAGGGAATGGCGAAGAGGCGGAAGGTGAATTCTTCGTTGGTCGCCGCGAGCAGACCGATGGCCGCACCCGAAATCCAGGGAAACAGGGTGTTCACGGACTCCTGGTAACTGACTTCTTGAGGGGCCCATGCGCCCAACCCATTTGCCACCACGTAAAATCCCACCACGTAGCCGATGTGCACGGCAGCGAGCGCCAAACCCACGACCGACGCGGAGAAAAACTCTTTCGAACGCAGCCCGCCGAGCGTGAGGGTTTTGGAGAGCCGCAAGCGTTCTGGCGAAAAAGAGCGGTAGAGCGGTTCCGCCGCCGGAAGCACTAGCGTGATGGTCAGCGCGGATAAAACAGCGAACAAAAGCGCGCTGCCCAGCTTTCCGGCCAGGAACGTCCCGTAAGAGACTCTCGTGTCGTAGCTCGAGCTCCACAGCGGCCATTCGTTCAGCCCCTGCAAAAAGAGCAGCGCGGCCACCAACAAGCCCAACAGAATGGCTCCGCGCCAGCGCGTCTGCCCTTGCAGGGTGAGTTTGATTCCAAACCAAACCGCCACCACGAGCAACACGATGTAAAGGACGGTAAAAACCAGCTCCAAGGTGTCGTTGGTGGAACGCAGCCGCTCGTAACTGCGCTCCCAGGCATCCGGCACCTTAAGCGTTTCTTCGCTGCCGCCGATGCGGTCGCCCTCGACGGTCACTTGCAACCGGTAGGGCGCGTCTTTCGCGCGGAAGCCGTGTTTTTCCCAGGCGAAGGTCCAATCTGTCCGGTTCGGCTTTTTCTTGGAATTCGCTTCTTCGGGGAGCGCATCCCAGGCGCGGAGATCCACGCCCAGTTTTGCGCTTAGGAAATTCTGGGCGACGGATTCCGCTGCGGCGCGATCGAGTGACGCACCCGGGCGGGCCTCTTCGATCTTGTGGGCGTACCCCACAATTTGCCCGGAGGGGCTAACGCGTAGCTCGAACTCCTCCTGTTCGAGCGGTTTGAAGAATCGCGCCTCCCAATACCAGATGTGCAGCTCCGAGGACATCAGCCGGTTGGCTTCGCGCAACCCGACCTGGCGCTCCAAGTACACTTTGGCGTCCTCGTCCACGTCAAAAATGATCGAAGATTTGTAGCCGCTCAGGTTCTCGCCGAGACCGGTAACGAACTTCCGCGCCCGCGCGAGTGCCTCTTCCCGCGAGATTTGAAAATTGACGGAAGCTTCCGGAAACGCCTGAAAAAAGTATTTCTGAGCAAACCATATGCCCAGGATTCCTGCCGCCACCCACAGAAGCAGCGCGCGCTTTTCCGAACCGGTTAAACGATCACGAGCCACTCCGCCCTCCGTTCGCCGAGCTTCGACGCGCCTTCCGGGAGGCACGAGTCCCTCACTGTATCGGTACGCCGGGGGCGACGCAAGTTTTGCGCTCGCCGCACCGGCACGGCCGCAATGATATAAAGAGTAAGCCATGACCATGAGCCTCACGAGCGAAGCGCGCATGATCAAGGGCGTGGGCCCGCAACGCGCGGAACTGCTCGCCGAGCGCGGCATCCACACGGTGGGAGATCTGCTCGGCTACCTGCCGTTTCGCTACGAAGACCGGATCCACTTCTCGCAAGTGAAAGACATCCAGCCAAACGGAACGTACACCATTCGCGCCCGGGTGATGAGCGGCCAGGCCATTCGAAACCGGCGCTTCCGCCGCGACGCTATTTACCATTTGCTGGTCGAGGACGAGGCGGGCGGGGTGCTGCCCTGCAAGTTTTTTCATGGCGGCTATCTCGAAGGCCGGTTGAAGGCCGGCCAGCTTTTGATTCTTCACGGCAAGGCGGAAATCGACCGGCTGAGGCCGGCGCGGCTGGAAATGATCAATCCGCAGATCGAACTGCTCGAGAGCGAGGACAGCGATTCCACGGAAGTGGGACGCATCGTGCCGATTTACGAAGCGATTGGCACGTTCGGCTCGAAGCAGATTCGACGCGCGATGTATGCGGCGGTGCGACTCATCGATCCGCGCATGCCGGACGTTTTGCCGGAAAACCTGCGCGCCAGTCTGGGCTATCCGACACGCGGGGAAGCTCTCCTGCACACCCATTTCCCAGAGTCGACGGAATCGCTCGATCGGCTGAACACGTTTCGCTCGCCCGCGCAGCAGCGGCTGATCTTCGAGGAATTCTTTTTGTACCAGTTGAGCCTGGGCCTCGATCGTCACGCCATGCGAAGGGAAAACGCCATCGCGTTTCGCGTGCGTGAAGACCCCATCCGCGAAGCACTAAAGCGCATCCTGCCGTTCAAACCAACGGAAGCCCAGAAACGCGTCCTTGCGGAAATCGCCGCCGATCTGGAAAAGCCCGCGCCGATGAATCGGCTCCTGCAGGGCGACGTCGGCAGCGGGAAAACCATGGTCGCTTTCGAAGCCGCAGTCATTGCCATCCAGAACGACACGCAGGCGGCGCTCATGGCGCCTACGGAGATTCTGGCGGTCCAACATTTCCTTTCTGCGCGGCGGATTCTCGGCAGGGCCGGCTATCGCGTGGAATTGCTCATCAGCGGCCTGAAGCTTGCCGAAAAGCAAGCGGCGCTTGGACGCATTCGCTCGGGAGAAGCTCAGCTGGTCATTGGCACGCATGCACTGATCGAAGAGGATGTCGCGTTCCGGCGTCTCGGATTCCTGGCCATCGACGAGCAGCACCGCTTCGGTGTTCTGCAGCGCAAGCGTCTCATGGAAAAGGCCGCTCGGCACGGCCACGCACCGCACGTTCTGGTGCTGACGGCCACGCCGATTCCGCGCACGCTGTCACTCACGGTGTACGGCGATTTGGACGTTTCCGTGCTGGACGAAATGCCGCCGGGGCGCACGCCCATCGCGACGCGTGTGACCAGCGAGACGCATCTTCCCGGCGTCTGGGAATCTCTCCGCCGCGAAGTGGCGGCGGGTCATCAGGCTTACATCGTTTATCCGGTGATTGAAGAATCCAAGCTCGAGTTGAAAGCCGCCGTCGACGAATTCGAGCGGCTTTCCCGAGAGGCCTTCCCCAAGCTGAAACTCGGGCTGCTGCACGGCAGGCTTTCGAGCGAAGAGAAAGATGAAGTCATGCAGCGCTTCCACCGCAACGAAGTGCAGATTCTCGTGACCACCACGGTGGTGGAAGTCGGCGTGGACGTGCCAAACGCCACCATGATGGTGGTCGAGCATGCCGAGCGCTTCGGCCTCGCGCAGCTCCATCAGCTTCGCGGGCGCATCGGCCGAGGCGCCGGGAAGTCTCATTGCATCCTGGTGGCGCCGTTCCGCATGACCGACGAAGCGCGTGCGCGGCTCGACACCATGGTGCGCACCTCGAACGGCTTCGAAATCGCCGAAGCGGACCTCGAGCTGCGCGGCCCGGGGGAGTTCTTCGGAACGCGGCAATCCGGAGAGCTGGGATTCCACATCGCCAACCCGGTGCGCGACAAGCAGCTGCTCGAACTCGCGCGCAAAGGGGCCTTTGCCCTGGTCGAAGACGGAATCCAGCGCGGAGAATTGCAGCGCGTCCTCGGAATGCTCCCGGGAGAGTGGCAGCGTCGCTATCATCTGGCAAAAGTAGGCTAGCGGGTTCTTCCTTATGCGCGTCATCGCCGGCACCTATCGCAGCCGCATTCTAAAGAGCCTCAAAGGCCTGGCCCTTCGCCCGACCAGCGACCGCCTGCGCGAGACCCTCTTCGACGTGCTGGGGAGGGATGTTTCCGGTTCGCGATTCCTCGACCTTTTTGCGGGGACGGGCGCGATCGGCATTGAGGCGCTCAGCCGCGGCGCCGAGGAAACCGTGTTCGTGGAAAATCACGCGCCTGCCGCCGCGCTGATTCGCCGCAATCTCGAATCTCTCGACATTCGAAAGGGCGCCACGGTGCTTGCCGTGGATGTGCTTCGCGGAATCGAAATGCTCGCCTCCGGGAAAAAAGCCATCTTTTCAGGATTCAACTATATTTTCCTCGATCCTCCATATGCTCAAGCGAACCAGTATGGTCGCGTGCTAGAATCGTTGGGTTCCGGGAATCTTCTTGCGCCCGGCGGCGTGGTGATCGCGGAGCACCGCCGCAGCTTCGGTTTGCCGGAACAAGAGGGCGCATTCGAGTGCTACCGCGTTCTCCGACAGGGCGATGCGGCTCTGAGTTTTTACCGCCGCGCGGCCAAAACTTCCGGCAAGAACGACTCTGCTCCGTAAGCCCGCCCATCCAGGGTGATGTTTATCCTCAGGAATACTCCTGGGCGCTCGCGGCCCGCCGAGGCAACGGAGGCGCGTAACCTGGGAATCGAAAGGGATGTGCCTTTGAACCGATTTGGCTCCTTCAGCAGTATGGGGCAGGCGACGGCCGTCGCGCCCGCTCCCGTGCGCTTGCCCGCGGGCCGCGCGCCACAACTGAATATTGCCTGGGGAAGTTTTCACCAAGGGATCGGCAGCAGCCTGGGCGTGCTTTTGCGAAAATCAACGGTACCCAGGAATTTCTCGATTGAAGGATTCTTCAAGTACTGCTGGATTGAAAGCAAGGTGCCGCTCCGCGCGGTGATCGCCGCGGCCTTGTGGCACATCGTCTTTTTCGTGCTGCCGTATCCGCGGCTCCCGTCTAGGGCGCACCATAATCCCTCCTTCGACAACGTTGAACTTTCCTGGTCGGGACCGATTAACGATTTGCCGCTGCTCGAAATGAAAGCGCCCAAGCCCGAGCCAAGCCCGCGCGCCGAGCCGGAGA